>Ga0192276_1043_pt1 | contig 35601 bp, 29 predicted proteins | sample Koala_Koa24_I3_FD_131263 | JGI IMG/M metagenome (GOLD analysis project Ga0192276, IMG submission 131263) | Enriched cells from koala feces incubated with labeled cellulose particles, San Francisco Zoo, California, United States - Koala_Koa2-4_I3 ...
TTTTTCAACCTTAATATCAACGTTTGGAACAACATCTTCGGTTTCTATTACATCAGAAATATCAGAGCATATCTCTACGTCATCAATATCTTCTACTTCCACATCATCGAAACAGTCGCAACAGTCACTAAAGTCCTCGCAATCGCAACAAGAATGTTCAGTATCTTTGGAGTTCTTTTTTTGTTTATTAGTTTTCTTTTCTTCTGCATCGGCACATCTATTCATAGCATCTACTGCCACGATTGCTGCCAATACAGATACCGCTGCACACAAGATTCCTAATACTTCTTTCATAGTTTTATCTCCTTTCAAGTTTAACGAATATTGTTTCAATCCATGCTCGGTAATTTCACAGAGTGCAAAAAGCATACTTAGTATGCGTGAATTGACCTTATATCAGCGAGGGATACCGATTTCTCTCCGCCCACCACCGATGTTAAGTTTCCATTTAACAATTCGTTCTATCACCTTTAAAAGTGAAGGAAACTTTACTAATTGTGTTGAAGAAAATACTATTCGTCAAACATTATTATATCACAAATTAGATAGAAATTCAATAGTCTTAGAATATTTTTTCTGTTATTTTTAACTAAATCAATCGATTTTATTCATATAATAAAACTAGGAATACTCATAAATGAGTATTCCTTTTAGTATAAATTACTCTTCTTCTGACTTAACTATGTCTATGCCAAGGACGTCAAGAGCCTCTTTGTCTACTGGCGATGGACATTGTGACATCAACTCTGTAGCATTTTGAACCTTTGGAAATGCTATTACATCTCTAAGGCTATCGCAACCACACATAAGCATAGATAGTCTATCTAATCCTATACCTAATCCACCATGTGGAGGAGCCCCATACTTATAAGCCTCTACTAGGAAACCAAACTTTGCTTCAATCTCTTCATCAGTTAAGCCCAAAGATTGGAACATCTTCTGTTGAAGTTCATAGTCTGTAATACGCATAGAACCCGAAGATAGCTCGATACCATTTAATACAAGGTCATAAGCTTTAGCAAAAACCTTTTCTGGAGCAGTATCTAAATATTGTATGCACTCATCTAGTGGCATAGTAAACGGGTGATGCATTGCCACATACTGATTAGTATCCTCATCATACTCAAAGAATGGAAACTCAGTAATCCAAAGGAAGTTCCATTTAGTTTCATCTATGATGTTTAACTTTTTAGCGACTGTCAATCTTAAAGCACCTAGTGTTGGAAGTACTACCTTATTCTTATCAGCGACTATTAGTATAACATCTCCTTGTTTAGCGTTCAAACTGCCTAATATGTTCTCAAGTTCACCATCTTTAAGGAACTTTTTAAATGAACAGTTTGGAACTTCATCTGCCCAACGGATATATGCTAAACCTTTCGCACCTATGCCTTTAGCCTGTTCTGTAAGCTTGTCAATCTCTTTTCTAGTTAGAATTTTAGCACTATCCTTACATATTATAGCTCTAACAGAACCACCCATATCTATAGCCGATTTAAATACTACAAAGTCGATACCCTTAACGATATCGGTTATGTTCTGAATTTCCATATCAAAACGAGTATCAGGCTTATCTGAGCCATAACGCTCCATAGCTTCTGTATAGGTTAATCTAGGTAGTGGAGTAGGGATATCTACGTTTAGAACCTTTTTAAATAGATAGTTTACAAATCCCTCGGTCATCTGTAAGATATCTTCTACATCTACAAAGGACATTTCTAAATCTATTTGAGTAAACTCTGGTTGTCTGTCTGCTCTAAGGTCTTCATCACGAAAGCAACGTGCCAATTGGATATACTTATCGTAACCCGATACCATTAGCAACTGCTTATATATCTGTGGTGATTGTGGTAACGCATAGAACTTTCCATTATGTACCCTTGATGGTATTAGGTAATCCCTAGCACCCTCTGGAGTGGATTTCATCATCATAGGAGTTTCAATCTCTAAAAATCCTTTTGAGTAGTAGTATTCTCTAGCACATTGAGCAATCTTATGACGCATAATTATGTTCTGTTGTAGTGGTTCACGCCTTAGGTCAAGATATCTGTACTTTAGACGTAACTCTTCATTAGTCTTAGTATCGTTAGTGATTTCAAAAGGTGGGGTTTGTGCCTTTGCTAGTATTTTCAACTCTGTAACCAATATTTCAATATCACCATTCTTGATTTTTAAGTTCTTACTTGAACGTTCTTGAACTATACCTCTAGCTATTAGAACGTACTCACTTCTACAACTAGATGCCTTTTCTAACAAAGATTTATCAGTTTTATCATTGAACGCCAATTGAATATTACCAGTTCTATCACGAAGTACTATAAATATTAGATTTCCACCCATATCTCTAACACGTTGAACGAAACCACCAACTACTACTTCACTACCGATAGTAAACTCCTCACCACAGTAGTTGGTTCTCCTTAGATTTCCCATAGTTTCCATAGTTTAAAAACCTCCAAAATTTATTTATAATTGTTAATATCAAGATATATTATAGCACCTAATTGAGATTTTTTCAACAGATTTATAAACTTTTATAGTTATCAGTCGGTGTAGAAAATGATATTTTTTGGAATTACTATAATATTAAGATTTTTTATGTTTTATGTAATCTTCTTTTACGAATAGTTTAATCAACCTTGGAAATCTATCTGCATGGCTCATAACGTAGAAAGCAATTGCTACATAGATTATATAAAATATTAAAATTATCAACATTAGAAGATTTACCATATTAAGGGTGTGTTTTTCTCTAGCGTTGATGGTATCCAATGATACATAGGTATTACCATCTGTATCGGTTAGCATATCTATACCCGAGCCAGTACTTTCAAAATCTTTTACGGCACTATCGAAATATACGTTGAACTCTGCCCCATTGGATATCGCACTTTCAAACTGAGAAAAATTTTCCATAACATCTTGATAAGAGTATATCACAAAGTTAGCAGAGTATCCCTCTAGGGTTAGATTTAGGTTAGTATCACCAGTATCATCGATAACTTCTTCATAAGATGTTATTTTAGTGTCTAAACAGATTAAATCATCTAACTTTAACGGTTTACCTAAGATATTTATAAATATCATACAGCCTATTATATATACAAGTACTATTCCATAGGCGAATATAAACTCACCTGCATTATATACGTTATCATTAAAAAGTTTTTCCTTAACGCTCTTAACTGATTGATTAGTTTTAGAGTTTACTAATCTAAGGAAATCTTTGCTATCTGCCATGCTATCCACGGAGATTTTTTTCTTACCAACGTAGATAATGGTATCACTAGTACCGTACTTTATCTTCGTGATTTCACTATACTTGTAAGTATGTTTCACTCCAAAGAAGTTCTTATGCGTAAATTGATTAGGTTCATAGTATATCTTACAGTTGAAGTATGCCACTATTAAAGATATCCCTAACAATTCAAAGATGCCAAAACCAATATATACTCCAATTGTAAGTATCAAGAATAATATGCTACATAATATACCTACTATCAAAGCTATTGGTGATATGGTTACTACACCATTCTTTTTAAATTGCTTTTTCTTTCTATTTTTAGACATATATTAACCCCTACTTCAAATTAGATTTTACTCTTGTTATAGTAAAAATCAAACCACCTAGGGAGAGTATCAATAAGATTATTTCAGTGACCAACACACCACAATATGTAGATAGTACTAAAGATAATCCATTAAATGCAGTATGTAACAGTATAGCTAAGATATAGTATCCATACTTTTTTAATTTCACCCCATAGAATACTATTAAGGTGTTAAAAATATGGAACATTATAGCACTGCATCTTTCCATTAAAGCGTATATAAAATCTATAACTTGTGTAGATGTATATATATTTAGGTATTGATTATACTGTTCATCTTTAATACCAGTTGCAAGCATTAGGTCATAGAATGTATCGGTATTAATCATAATAAGCACCATTAAGTTAAATATCATAGATATGCCTACCAATATGATAACCTCACATAGAGCATGACCTACTCCAAATGATACACCATCTTTAAAGGATAGTCTATCTTTTTTTAGAAGTATCTTAGCACTAATTAATCTAGCGGTTTCCTCAAAGAGTCCAGCCGTTAGACCTCCTACTAAGATAGCTCCAAGCATAGTAGAGGTAAACTCTACATACTCCTTTGAAGTTGCAGATAGTATACTCATGATAGGCATTCTTAGACATATCTGCGATATAAAGAACGCTAATGCTCCAATGAAGTAAGGCATAACGTTTAACTTCTTACGAACCAACAGCACCACCGATATTATTATGGGTAATAAAGTAGTTATGATAGCACATATTAAACATGCTATCATAACTGACATACTTATAGTATACATAATAATCAATCCTCACTAACTAGCATATTAGCCATATATAGAGAAGAAAAACTATCATAGAAGTTTTTATCTAATGAGATAGGAGATTCCTCACCAGTATCCATATTCTTAACCTTAGCAGAGTTACTTTGAATCTCATTGTCACCAACCACTAAGACGAACTTAGCTTTAATCTTATTGGCATACTTCATTTGAGATTTAATTCCCCTATCCATGATATCATACTCTACTAAGAAACCCTCATCACGCAGATTCTTAACAAGTTCAACGGCTTTATCCTTAGCGATATCTCCCATAGGGGCAATGTACAACTCACAGCTTTGATTCTCCATAAACTCACAGCCTTGACTCTCCATAGTTAAGATTAATCTTTCTAAACCCATAGCGAATCCTAAAGCGGGGACGTGTTTTCCACTTAACTGTTCAATTAAGCCATCGTAACGACCACCACCACAGACAGTACCTTGAGCACCAATATCAGTAGTTATAAACTCAAAAACGGTTTTAGTATAGTAATCAAGACCTCTAACAATCTTTGGATTTACAGAGTATTCTATGCCCATATTAGTTAATATACTCTTTAACTTTTCAAAGTGAGTGCTACAATCTTCACAGAGATAGTCAAGAATTAAAGGAGCATCTTTAGCTATATCGGAACATATTGGACTTTTACAATCCAAAATACGCATAGGATTCCTATCCAAACGGGATTTACAAGTATCGCAAAGACAATCCACCTTAGGAGCGAAGAACTCTTTTAATGCCTTGTGATAGTTTGCTCTACAGGTAGGACAGCCTATAGAATTAATATTTAAGGCTATGTTTTTCAAGCCAGTTCTATCGATAATAGATTTAGCTAAGGATATTACTTCAGCGTCGGCATATGGTGATTGACTTCCAGCCATCTCTAAACCAAACTGATGAAACTCTCTTAAGCGACCAGCTTGTGGGCGTTCGTGCCTAAAACATGATAGTATATAGAAAACCTTCTGTGGTAGAGCATCGTTAAGAAGACCATTCTGCACCATGGCACGAATAGTTCCAGCAGTACCCTCTGGACGTAATGTAAACTTACTTTCCTTTGCTATTACTGAATACATCTCTTTTTGAACCACATCGGTAGTATCACCTACAGAGCGTTCAAAGAGTTCAGTACTTTCAAAGGTAGGGATTCTAATCTCCTTAAAGCCGAAAGTTTTAGCGGTATCCTTAACTATAGTTTCAACTGTATGCCATTTATTAACATTTTGAGGAGTAATATCCTCAGTACCCAATGGCCTTTTAATTGAAAGAGCCATAATAAAACCTCCTACAAAAATATACTTTTTTTAAAACTCTTCATCTTCATCATAGTCGAAGTCATCGCCATCTGAATCTAAGGGAGTAAAGTTAGGACAGTAGCCATCTAAACGCATCTCATCTCTATGACCTTCTAAGTTATCTCCGTCGAAGTTTTCAAAGTAATGTTTGCAGTTTATACATATTTCCTCTTGTAAATCTTCTAAGCGTTCATCATACTCAAGCCTTGATATTATCTCAACATCGTCTTCAAAGAATGACTTCACTAGAGATAGATTGACATACCTAACGAAGATATCATCTTCAACAAAATAAGGATATACGCAGTTTTTCATACTAAGTTCACTCATAGGAATAAACATATAGAAGTTTTTATTAGCAAAGTCCATAAACTCATCTAGTGAGCTTACTCCTTGAGGATACATGAATGGAATACTATCTAAGACTAAAATCTTCATAATAACACCTCACATATAAAAAATTTAAGATTATAGTTCTATTAAGCTAGGTTAGGAGTCCCAACCTTACGCCAATCTAGGTCACCCCTATCTAAGGCTAATATAAGAGCCTCAGCAGTAGCTATATTGGTAGCCACTGGAATGTTATGTACATCACAAAGACGTAATAGGTTCATATCATTAGGTTCAGATGCCTTTGGATTGATAGGGTCTCTAAAGAATAGAAGAACATCTATCTCATTACAAGAGATGCGAGAACATATCTGTTCACCACCGCCTTGTTTACCACTAAGATATCGTTTAATCGATAGTCCAGTAGCCTCACTAACTATCTTTCCAGTAGTACCAGTAGCACATAGGCTATAACGTGATAAGATTCCACAGTAAGCAGTACAAAATTGAGCCATGAGTTCTTTTTTAGCATCATGAGCTATAAGTGCAATATTCATAATAATTTTCCTTTCCAAAAAACATAATTTACCAAAAAATAAAATTTATACAACTATCCAACTTTAATAGTTAAAGGGATATATTCATCTTGAATACGTTTAGAGATAGCCTCTAGTGCCACTAAACTAGGACTTCCACTAGGAATAGGTTGCCCCGTTCCAGTAGAGGCTACTATTTGATAATCCTCTGGAATAACACCAATAAGTTGAACTCCAATAGCATCTATGATTTCATCTAAATCACGAACTAATGAATAACCCAAAGCATTTTTGGTAACCTTGTTTATAATCAACCTTTGGCTTTGATTACCTCTAGCATAGAAAGCATCAGACATCATACGAGCATCACGTACACATATAGGGTCTGGTGTAGTAACTACCAATATTAAATTACTTTGAGCCACAATATCAAATACGTGTGAGTTAATACCTGCACCAGTATCTATAATTATATAGTCATAGTACTTCTTAACATCTTGACATATTTGAGTAATCTGCTCAGCTGTAACCGTATAGAATGGGTCTTTAGGTGCACATAATAAGTACAGATTACTAGCCAACGATGTCTGTCTTATAGCTGTGTGAATATCACACTTACCGTCTAATACACTAGATATATCATACTCAACGTCTTTCATACCGAAGATTATATCCATACATCTAAGACCAAAATCTAACTCAATGATTAAGGTTCTATTACCCTGTTTGGCTAAAGCGTATCCCAAACCAGAACATATAGAAGATTTTCCAGTACCCCCTTTACCAGATGTAACTGCAATTACTTTAGGCATACAAAAACATACTCCTTTCATATCATAAAATGTGAGTCGGTTAGTAACCTACTCTCACCACCTACAAGGGTGGAGAAACTTTTACTAATTATTTCAAATACTAATTACACATATGTTAATATCGGTTCAATTCTATTTTAACACAATCTTTTAAGTAAAGTCAAGTTTTTGTGGAAAAATCGGAACTTTGCAACTAGTTTCTACTAGATATTTATGCAATATTACTAAAAATATTCTAACATATCACTATGTCATGCTTCTAATCTATGCCATAGTACTCATCATAGAGGTCTAAAATCTTTCTAATCATATACTTAGAGTACTCACCACCCTCTATGATACCTGCAAAAGCGATTTGAGGGTCATCGGCAGGAGCATAGCCTATGAAAGAACTATCTGTACCTCTTGCAGATTGTGGAGTACCAGTCTTAATAGCAACATCATATCCTAAACCATTTAAAGAATACTCACCATCGGGGGTATTTTGACTAGCTTTTATCATACCGTTCTCAATGTAAGTATATACATCATCGTAGTTTAGGTCTATGGTTTCAACTACGGTAGGTTCAGTCTTAGATATACATTCTGTCATAGAGTAGTCCCAAACGCTATCTACTAAGTATGGCTTGTATCTAACACCTTCGTTAGCTATAGTCATAGCAGTTACTGCCATCTGTAGTGGAGTAACTGCAATTTCGGATTGTCCTATTCCAGCTTGTAACAACTGTCCAGATGTCCATAACATTCCTAAATTTTCAAAGGTTTCAGGGTTTGCTAAATACCCTTGAGTATCTCCACTTTCTAAACCTAAGCTTGTACCCAAGCCGTACATATTGGCATACTTAGTTAGAGTATCTACACCGACTAGTTGTACCAAGTTATAGAAGTATATGTTACACGATACTTGTAACGCTCTAGTAACTGAGATATTCTCATGGAATCCAGTACAGTGGACTGTTAATCCATGATAGTAGTAGTTCGTTCCACAGTAGAATGTAGTATAGCCTGTAACTAAGCCTTCATTTAGACCTGCCGTAGCCGTTACCGTTTTAAAGCATGAACCAGGTCTATATAGACCGTCGGTAGCTCTATCTAGCAATGGCAAAGATTCATCTTCCATGAGTTCACTATAGTTTGTTTCGTACTCATCTAGCGTATACGTTGGAGCAGTAGCTAAAGCTAATACAGCACCTGTTTTAGCGTCTAATACAGCGATAGCTCCTGCATTGGCACTTGAATACTTACCATCTGCTACGGAATCGAGGTAGATTAAAAAGTCCTCTAAGACTCCTTGCACTTCTTTTTGAAACTCACTATCTATGGTCAACTTTACGGTATTTCCCGATACAGCCTCTTGAGTAACCTCTGAAGAAACTACCACTCCATCTATAAGAGTAACCTTTCTAGTACCCTCTTGACCTTTCAGTTCACTTTCCATACCACTTTCAATACCAGTCTTTCCGACGGTTTCGGTTAAATCGTAACCAAGTTCTTCGTAGTAGTCGGTTTCTTCGGCATATATAGGGCCTACGAAACCTATCTCATGGGGCAGAACATCTACTTGAGAGTACTCTCTAATAGCCTCTTCAACGATATCTACGCCTTTCAACTGTAAAGATAGTTCTTTTATGTAAGTAACTGCTTCTCTGTCCACATCTTGAAACATAGTAAATCTGTTCTTTATAGAGAATCCTCTAAGTTCCATTTCGTACCTAATACCAGATATAATCCTCTGTTGAGTAGCGGTATAGTCCGAAGATATTTCATAATCCTGAACTAGTTTATACATACAATCTTCTGCAGATGCATATACATTAACTCCTAACCTTTTTCTTAGACTGCTAAGTTCGTCCTCATCTTCGGTAGTAAACTCATAAGGTTCTGACATAGTTATTGGTAGAGTATCTTCCCAAGTAGAGCCGTACTCTTGTACCAATTCAACGGTCTGTATTAGAATACTATTACTTTCCTGTAGGTCTGATGGGAACATAGACTTATCCACAATGACATCGAAACCCAACTTATTAGATACTATATTCTTACCATTAACATCTACAATTTCACCTCTAAAGGCAGTTATAGGTTGTTCTACCGTTTGATAGTTTTCATAGGTTTCTAAATAATCTTCACTATCCACTATTTGAATTTTCATAAGCTTTATTCCCGCAAACACTAAAGATGTTACTACTAACAAGATGGTTATTGTAAGTCTAATACCGTTGGATATCTTTCCTAAGTTCATTGTGAAAACATCAATCCTTTCATTCTGTAGTTCTATACTACTTTGCTACTAAGCTAGTTCTTATCTTCTTAATTAGAGGATATACGAACAGCACACATACTAAAGTCATAATGTTAGATGGCAATGTGTAGTTAAAGTATATTACATCTGATACGTTGGAATACCATAGCTTGTAATAGAAAAAATAATCTAAAAAGCCTTGAATGAACGTCGTTAAACCTACAAACACTATAGCATTAAAGAACATAGGTTTAAGATAGTTCTTAAACAATAACGTAGTTACAACACATGATATCAGCAATAACACACCATTGAATCCAAATAGCCTATGACTAGATATATCTAAGAGCAATCCACATACACCACCAACCAATGCCGATTTAAGTTCATCTTCAAAGAATATGGCTAAAGTTATAGCTATAGGTATGAATAGTATAGGCTTAATATAGAATCCACTACACGAAACCACAAAAGATATTACTACTAAGATGAATATCAATATAGATTGTAATACAGTAAAATATCTGCCCTTTTCAACCTTAGCCGAGTATATGGGTTTGAACTTAATATTCTTATACTTTTTAAACTTTAATCTCATGAGTTATTACCTATCCCTTGACCTTCAAAGTCTGTGATTACTCTAACAGATGTCAACTTATCTATGCTTACGAACGGTTCTACTATAGCATACGCCGATAGACCAGTTTCTTCTATGCCAACCTCTTTAACCGTACCTATTAGATATCCTTCGGGAAAGATTCCACTGTTTCCCGAGCATACTATAGTATCTCCAACAGATATTGTATTTTCCTTGTCAACGTACATCATCTTAGTAAGTTGGTTAATACTTTCCGTCGCAGTACCTTGAATAATTCCCATATCTGTAGATTTTACTGACATAGCTCCTACAGAAATATCTGGAGAAAGTATGGTAGTAACTACAGAGTAACTGTTAGCGACCTCAGAAATCATACCCACTAAACCACTACCCGTAACTACTGGGTCATATAAAGATATTCCATCTTCCGTACCTTTATCTATAGTAAATGTACAGTACGGGTCACTAGACGTCTTAGATATTATATTACAAGATGCAGAAAGTATATAACTAGGGTTATCTTCTTTTATACCTACAAACTTTCTCAACTCTTCTAATTCTTTCTTGTCACTTTCGTAATTAGCTAACTGTTCGTTAAGGTCATATATTTCCTGTTTTAACTCTTGATTTTCATTATAGTATTCTTTAGAGTTCAAAATAGCATCTACGTTAGCCGAAATGCTATCCGAAATGGACGATGTAACGCTCAATATAGGTTCAAATAGGGTGTATACCCCTTGAGATACTAAGAATGCTCTGCCCTCATTGGTTAGGGTGTACACTCCCATTCCGACCAACAAGAATATTATACATAGTATTACTTTGAACTTAATACTACGAAAAAATTCCTTCAAAGATAAGTCACCTCTATTCAAAAACGTGATATAGATTAAATATATCTAGGCTCTTCGCTAATAGCATACTTGTACTTATGAGGGTCTTCCATAATCCTACCCAACCCTTTAACTACGCAATCCATAGGATATTCTACCCTAAACACTGGAATACCCGTTTCACGATTGATTAAACTATCTATACCTCTCAAGATAGCTCCTCCACCTGTGATTCTAATGCCTTCCTCTATTATGTCGGCACTCAACTCTGGGGGGATTTTTTCTAAGGTATTCTTTATAGTTTCAATAACCTTAGAGAGTGGTTCAGATAAGGCATCTCTAATCTCAGCAGAAGTTATAGTAATGTTTTCAGGCAACCCATTTATAGAGTTACGACCACTAATTTCAGCCTCTTCTTCTCTATCAAGTGGATATGCCGAACCTATGGCTTTCTTTACCTCTTCAGCGGTACGTTCACCTATAAGTAGACTATACTTCTTCTTAATAAAGTTCATAATAGCACTATCGAACTCATCGCCACCTACACGAATAGAACTAGATACTACTATACTACCCATAGATACTAATGCTACTTCTGTAGTACCCCCGCCAATGTCAACAATCATGTTACCCATAGCTTCATTAACAGGTAGACCTGCTCCAATGCTTGCCGCCATAGGTTCTTCAACTATGGTTACTTTCTTAGCACCAGCATACTCAGTAGATTCTCTAACGGCTTTGCGTTCTACGGGAGTTATCTCCGATGGAATAGATATCCACACCCTAGCTTTAGAAAATATAGAACCTTTTAACGCTCTATGGATAAACTCTTGTAACATTACAGCAGTTACGTCAAAATCTGCTATTACGCCGTTCTTTATAGGTTTTACTGCAACTATAGACCCTGGAGTTCTGCCGATTACATCTTTAGCCTCTTGACCAACGTAACTAGCTCTTTCAGTATAGGTATTTACCGCAACTACAGATGGTTCTCTTATGATTATACCCTTATTTTTAACGTATACCAAAGTATTAGATGTTCCTAAATCTATGCCTATATCTTTGTACATTAACTCGGTCTCCCTTCAAATAAAAGTTTAACTATCAATATTTTTCGCAATAAATGGATAGACTATAATAGCTATTATAAGCATCACTATATGAGCAACTCCAACATTTAAAGTTAGACCGAAAGTCAACTTAATAGCTATTAGGTCTATAACCAATGGTTCACCATTAGATATTCCTAACTCCACGCAAGTTCCAATCCAGCTATTAGGGTTAGAAAAGTTTATTATAACAGAACCTATCACCAATGCAGATATTATTAAAGTTGCAAATGTGAATCCTTTTTTAGTAATCTTCATAAGTATATACTCTTTCCTTTCCAAGTTATAGTATCAAATTATGCCTCTAATATATAGACCTTTCGTAGTACCCATCTTACTGCGATTTTCAAAACTTTCTAATATACTAGAAATCTCCTTAGGAGTTTCGTCCAAAAATGATAGTATATAGTAGTCTGCATTACTAATACTATCGACCTTATCTGCAATAGACATAACCTCTGCATTAAAGATTTCAGAATACCCATTAGTACAGTATACTGGGAACTTTCTGTTAGTTCTGTCGGAAATATAATGTTGACATTTTTTGCAACCTACTTCGTTCTTTATAGGGCAGTTACTAACTAACATCAAAGGTAGACGTCCAAAAGCCTCGACCCCTATTGGAATGCTGTTCTTTAAAGAATCTATTTGAGATAGCTTTAGTTCAAAGGATACTATAGCATCTACACAGTTAAGACTCTTTAAGACATCTATAGTTAGACTGTTTAATACGTTTAAGCCAAAGTCACCATGTAGTATATACCCTAACCTGTTACCTATGTTGATATATGCTAAGTTATTGCACATAATATGCTTAACTCCCATTGTAGATAGTTTAGTAAGTTCTTCTATGGTGTTTAGTTCGTTGTAGATGAATCTAGGAGGCTGTACTATCAACCTTTCAACAATGTTAGATGGTATATCTTTCTGCATGAGAACACTATCCATAGGCACTATTATATATTGAACGTTCTGTAGACTGATACCCTCTAGTTGTTCAAAGTTTCTTACTCTTAACCTAATGTTAGGTCTATGCGACGAACTTACAGAGTTTGGAAAGTTTAGCCTAAAGTTAGAATCAATTCGTAAGAAAGGTTCATTTCTGTGGATTCTATCCTTATCAATGGTAGATATTAACTGTCTACGTAGGTCGTTCAACGATGATGCCGATAGCGTTAAAGTATCGTTAGGTTGAAAGTTCAAGCCATTAAATTCGTATATCGTTCCACCTAGTTTAGATAGTTGCCTCTCTGCCGTAGAGTAATCCAAAGGCTTATTAATTGCCTTTACTGGAATATCTCCATAGACGGAGTATGAACACATCTCATCGGTAGCGAATAACGTAGCAGGTTTATCATGTTCAAGCGATAGCGTAAAGTTAAGCTTTGAAACCTTTCTAGTTTTACGATACGTTTCTCTAATCTTAGGAAGAACGTCCTCGGCAGATACTACATCTTCTTTAGAACGAACTCCGAACATATTACCCTTAGATGCCGTATAATAACCATCGGTAAAGCCACCTCTACAGAATACCGACCTTAAAGTACTCATATCTGGTAGATGACCATCTAAAGCAGTTCTTAAGGTGGATACTGCACAAGCAGAATATTCAGGACGTTTCGTTCTACCCTCTATCTTCAATGATGTAATACCCATATCTATAAAATCTTGAACGTGTTCCATTAATGACATATCCTTTAAGGATAATGCACAACTATCCTTATTACCACAAGCCGAAAAAGGCAATCTGCATGGTTGACCGCATAGTCCACGGTTTGCACTCCTAGAGCCTATCATAGCAGACAGATAACATTGCCCCGATACTGACATACACAATGCACCATGCACAAAGATTTCAGTATCTATATCTAGGTTAGATAGTTCTAAGATAGCATTCCTATTTAATTCCCTAGATAGTACTACTCGCTTAAATCCTAGATTACGCATCAATATTGCACCCTCTACGGTATGGATAGACATCTGTGTAGATGCATGAAGTTCCATATTAGGGGATACTTTCTTAATAATATCTAAAGCACCTAGGTCTTGGACTATTAAAGCGTCTACCTTAGCATCGGTTAGAGCCTTTATGTACTCAATAAACTCATCTAGTTGAGAGTCTAAAAGTAGAGTATTTACTGCTACGTACAGCTTTACCCCATATAGATGGCATCTTTCTACCGATTGCCTTATCTCATCGAGTGAAAAGTTGGTTGCATTTTGACGTGCTGAAAAACACTTTCCACCGATATAAACTTCATCTGCACCGCAATCCAAAACGGCTTGTAACGTTTCTGGACTACCTGCTGGTGCTAATATCTTTGGTCTACTCATAATAACATACCATATTTACTTTTTAGAATTTTTACTATTATTGTTGTTGTTTGGATTGGTATAATATTCTGGAATAACTCCACCCAACTCTTTAAACCTTTGACTATCCTCTAATTGAGTTATCTTAGCGTTCAACCTTTTAATCTCTTTAAAAGCAACATCACGCTGTTCCTTCAACTTATCTATTTCAGAACAAGATTGCTGTAACTTAGAGTACTCTTTATCGATGTGTTTTAAATCGTCTAGCAAAGACAATGCTACCATAACTGATGCATTATATGCTGAAACGTTATTGCTCTCAACTAGACTATTTATCTTCTTCTCTAAAGCCCTACCTAGATTGTAAACATAGGTGGCATCTTCCTTAGTTTGAAGAGTATATTCTTTTCCACAGATAACTACTTTTAATCTATTCATAAGTAAAACCTATCCTTTCATTCATTTGCACTTTATATTATATCATTTTAATCAATTAATGTAAATACCTACTTATCTAAAAAAATGCATAGATTTTGATTTTTTGTTATGAAAATATTACCATAGGTCTAATAGTTATGAATAATATAACATTTTTTAGGGAATTTAAAACTCATACTTCCTATATTGTGCAATCTGCACGAAGATGTTCCTTAAAAATCGTTAATATTTTTATATAATTCGCTTGACAAATTCTTAATTTGTGGTATAATATTATTTAAAGGTGGTGAGATTCTTTGAAACGCAGTGTATATAGTTTAGTACTTAGTGATGATGTTATTGAAGCTATCGATAATATGGCTTACTCACTTGGAACTAGTCGCTCAAACTTGATTAATCAAATATTAGCCGAAAAGGTTAGCCTTATCACACCTGAAAAGCGTATGGATAACATATTCTCTCAAATTGAAAAACTCATGTTTGAAGAATGCTATCAAATACAAGAAAGACAGTCCGATAGCTTAATGTACATTAGAAGTTCTATTAAGTACAAGTACAGACCTACCGTTAGATATTCTGTTGAACTCTTTAGAAACTCCAGTGATGGCATAGGTCAACTAAAGGTTACCTTTAGAACACAAAATCAAATGTTGCTTAAACTTATAGATGGTTTTTTCAACCTTTGGACAGATTTAGAAAGTACCTACCTCAATGATAGAATATCTAGCCTAATAGAAGTAGGTCGGTTTACTAGAGTCTTTACTTCAACCTCTAGTGATATCGGAGTAGCTATTAGTGAATATATCCATACTTTCGATACCGCTCTAAAACAGTACTTTAACAACCCAAACGATATATCCCCTATTAAAGATACCTATGAAAAATATCTATCCAATGGGATAACTATTATTTAGAAAGGAAGTTATATATATGAACGTAAACAAGTTTACTGAAAAGTCCTTAGAAGCTGTTCAAAATGCACAATCTATAGCTATAGAGCATAGTTCTATGAACATTGAACAAGAACATCTGTTATTGGCGTTGACTCAACAAGAGAACGGTCTAATTCCTCAACTATTGCAAAAGTTAAACGTAGATATTAAAAGTTTTCTAAGTGAACTCAATCGCATAGTAGATGGTCTACCTGCCGTTAGCGGTAGTGGTCACGAGGCTGGAAAGGTATATATTACTCAACAGGTTGAGAATACTTTCGTTGAGGCAGAGAATCAAGCTAAAAGTATGGAAGATAGTTTCATATCGGTAGAACATATATTCTTAGCACTCCTTGAGATGCCTAACAGCAACGTAAACAGACTGTTCAAAGAGTTTAAAATCGATAAGATGCATTTCTTAACGGTATTAAAGTCCGTTAGAGGAAATCGAACTGTAGACAATCAAAACCCCGAAGATACCTATGACGTCCTTAAAAAATATGGTCAAGATTTGGTAGAACTTGCTCAAAATAACAAGCTTGACCCCGTTATAGGCAGAGATAATGAGATTAGAAACGTTATTAGAATACTCTCAAGAAAGACTAAAAACAATCCAGTATTGATTGGTGAACCTGGTGTAGGTAAGACTGCTATCGCTGAGGGCTTAGCACTACGTATAGTCAAAGGTGACGTCCCTGCTGCCCTTAAGGATAGAAAAATCTTCTCACTAGATATGGGTTCGCTAATTGCAGGTGCAAAATATCGTGGTGAGTTTGAAGAACGTTTTAAGGCAGTACTCCAAGAAGTTAAAAAATCCGATGGCAAGATTATACTATTCATAGACGAACTACACACTATAGTAGGTGCAGGTAAGTCCGATGATGCTATGGACGCTGGTAATCTATTAAAGCCTATGTTGGCTAGAGGTGAAATCCATTGCATTGGTGCTACTACTCTAAATGAGTATAGACAGTATATCAAAAAGGATAAGGCTCTTGAAAGACGTTTCCAACCTGTATACATCGCAGAACCTACCGTTGAAGATACTATATCCATACTAAGAGGTATTGAAGAACGTTATGAACTATTCCATGGAGTACAAATTACCGATAACGCTATTATTTCTGCTACTACACTATCTAATAGGTATATCACCGATAGATTCCTCCCCGATAAGGCTATAGACCTCGTAGATGAGGCTTGTGCTATGATTAAAACCGAAATAGACTCTATGCCTACTGAAATAGACGAAATCTCAAGAAAGATTATGCAACTTGAAATAGAAGAAACTGCTCTTAAAAAGGAAGATGATAAGATATCTCAAGAACGCTTAAAAGATGTACAATCTAACATTGCTAAGTACAGAGAACAGTTCCAAACTATGAAAGCTAAGTGGGAAAATGAAAAACACTCCATTGATAAACTTAATGAACTAAAAGAACAACGTAACACCCTAACTCATGAGATGGAAAAGGCTCAACGTGATGGTGACTACAATAAAGCATCAGAAATTATGTATAGTCAAATGCCTCAACTTGAAAAACAGATTCAAGAATATCAAAATACTGTTGGACAGTCCCACACTAATGGCTCACTATTAAGAATGAAAGTCACTGAAGAGGAAATCTCCAAGATAGTCGCACGTTGGACGGGTATTCCAGTTACTAAACTAATGGAAGGCGAAAGAGAAAAACTATTGCATATGGAAGATATTCTACATCAAAGAGTAATCGGTCAAGATGAGGCTGTTACTAAGGTTACAGAAGCTATATTGCGTTCAAGAGCAGGTATACAAAATCCAAATCAACCTATAGGTTCGTTCTTATTCCTAGGGCCTACTGGTGTAGGTAAGACTGAACTTGCCAAAGCATTGGCTCAATGCCTATTCGATGATGAAAAGAATATAGTGCGTATAGATATGTCTGAATATATGGAAAAGTTCGCCGTAAGCCGTTTAATTGGTGCTCCTCCTGGATATGTAGGCTATGAAGAGGGTGGACAACTCACCGAGGCAGTACGTCGCAGACCTTATTCTGTAGTACTCTTTGATGAGATTGAAAAGGCTCACCCCGATGTATTTAATATCCTATTACAAGTCTTAGACGATGGCAGAATAACCGATAGTCAAGGCAGAACCGTTGACTTTAAGAATACCATCATAATTATGACTTCTAACCTAGGTTCACACTATATACTAGATGGTATCGAGAACGGAGAAATAACTCAAGAGGCTAGAGATAATGTTGACAAACTCTTAAAACAATCCTTTAGACCAGAGTTCTTAAACCGTCTTGATGAGATAGTATACTATAAACCTCTACAGAAAGACCAAATCATTAACATTATAAACCTAATGCTCGAAGATACTCAAAAGCGTCTAAGCGATAAGCAGATAACCATAGATGTATCTGAAGAAGCTAAGAACTATATTATAGAAAATGCCTTTGAGCCATCTTTTGGTGCTAGACCTCTAAAAAGATACATTCAACGCAAGGTTGAAACTCTAGTTGCTAAAGAGATTATAGCTAAAGATATCCCACCACACACTACTATATATATCGATGTAGTAGACAACGATTTAGCTATAGTTAATACTAAAAGTGCCATAAGTTTAGATAAGGATTAAAACACTAAATCGGAACGCTATATAACGTTCCGATTTATCTATATATGGATATAACTGTAGGGACAACTCAAAAAAAGCCGTCCCTATAGTTTATATATAAAAGATTACTTTTGGTCTTTAATTGCAGCTTGTGCAGCAGCTAAACGAGCGATTGGAACTCTAAATGGTGAGCATGATACATATGTCATACCTAGAGTATGGCAGAACTCAACAGATGTTGGGTCGCCACCGTGTTCACCACAGATACCAATGTGCATATCAGGACGTACAGACTTACCTTGCTCAATAGCATACTTCATTAACTTACCAACACCAATTTGGTCTAACTTAGCAAATGGGTCATTCTCGAAAATCTTTTTGTCGTAGTAAGCATTTAGGAACTTACCAGCATCATCACGAGAGAAACCATAAGTCATTTGAGTTAAATCGTTAGTACCAAAACAGAAGAATTCAGCTTCCTTAGCTATATCATCAGCAGTTAAAGCAGCACGAGGAATTTCAATCATAGTACCTACTTCATACTTAAGTTCAACGCCAGCATCAGCGATAACTTGGTCAGCAGTCTTAACTACAACGTCCTTAACGTACTTTAACTCTTTAACTTCGCCAACTAATGGAATCATGATTTCTGGAACTATAGTCCAATCTGGGTGAGCCTTAGCTACGTTGATTGCAGCCTTGATAACTGCCTTAGTCTGCATTACAGCAATCTCAGGATAAGTTACTGCTAGACGACAACCACGGTGACCCATCATAGGGTTAAATTCGTGTAGAGATGCTATGATATTCTTAATAGTTTCAACAGACTTGCCTTGAGCATCTGCTAAAGCCTTAATATCTTCTTCCTCAGTAGGAACGAACTCGTGTAGAGGTGGGTCTAAGAAACGGATAGTTACTGGGCAACCTTCAAGAGCCTCATATAGAGCCTCAAAGTCAGCTTGTTGCATAGGTTCAATCTTAGCTAGAGCAGACTCTCTCTCCTCAACGGTATCGGAGCAAATCATTTCACGGAAAGCACCGATTCTTTCTGGGTCAAAGAACATATGTTCAGTACGGCATAGACCAATACCTTCAGCACCTAATTCACGAGCCTTTTTAGCGTCAGTAGGAGTATCAGCATTAGTTCTAACCTTAAGAACTCTGTACTTGTCAGCCCAAGCCATTATTCTACCAAATTCACCAGCTATAGTAGCGTCAACGGTTGGAATAATACCATCATAGATATTACCAGTAGAACCATCAATAGAGATGTAGTCACCTTCAGTGAAAGTCTTGCCAGCAAGTTCAAACTTCTTGTTAGCTTCGTCCATCTTGATTTCACCACAACCAGATACACAACAAGTACCCATACCACGAGCAACTACGGCAGCGTGAGAAGTCATACCACCACGAACTGTTAATATACCTTGAGAAGCTTTCATACCAGTGATATCTTCAGGGGAAGTTTCAAGTCTAACTAGAACTACCTTTTCACCTTTTTCAGCCCAAGCAACAGCGTCATCGGCAGTGAAAACAATCTTACCACAAGCAGCACCAGGAGAAGCACCTAAGCCCTTACCCATAGGAGTAGCTTTCTTTAATTCCTTAGTATCGAACTGTGGGTGAAGTAGAGTATCTAAGTTTCTAGGGTCTATCATAGCTACTGCTTCTTGTTCAGTTCTCATACCCTCGTCAACTAAGTCACAAGCAATCTTTAAAGCAGCTTGAGCAGTTCTCTTACCGTTACGAGTTTGTAGCATATAAAGTTTCTTGTTTTCAACAGTAAACTCCATATCTTGCATATCTCTGTAGTGATTTTCTAGTAACTTGCAAACATCTTGGAATTGAGTAAAAGCCTCTGGGAACTCTTCAGCCATCTTAGCAATAGGCATAGGAGTTCTAACACCAGCAACAACGTCTTCACCTTGTGCATTAATTAGGAACTCACCCATTAACTTCTTTTCACCAGTAGCAGGGTCACGAGTAAATGCAACACCAGTACCGCAGTCATCACCCATATTACCAAAAGCCATAGATTGAACGTTTACAGCAGTACCCCAAGAGTAAGGTATATCATTATCACGACGATAAACATTAGCTCTAGGGTTATCCCAAGAACGGAATACAGCCTTAACAGCACCCATAAGTTGTTCCTTAGGGTCAGTTGGGAAGTCTTGACCAATCTTTTCCTTATATTCAGTCTTAAATTGAGAAGCTAGTTCTTTTAAATCATCGGCAGTAAGTTCAACGTCATAAGTTACGCCTCTTTCAGCCTTCATCTTGTCGATAAGTTCTTCAAAGTACTTCTTACCAACTTCCATAACTACGTCGGAATACATTTGGATAAATCTTCTATAGCAGTCCCAAGCCCAACGAGCATTACCAGACTTGTTAGCAATAACTTCTACAACGTCCTCATTTAGACCAAGGTTAAGGATAGTATCCATCATACCAGGCATAGATGCTCTAGCACCAGAACGAACAGAAACTAGTAGTGGATTTTCCTTATCGCCAAACTTCTTACCAGTGATTTCTTCCATCTTAACGATGTATTCATTGATTTGAGATTGAATCTCATCATTGATTTGACGACCATCTTCATAGTATTGAGTACAAGCCTCAGTAGTGATAGTAAAACCTTGTGGAACTGGTAGACCTATGTTAGTCATTTCAGCCAAGTTAGCACCTTTACCACCGAGAAGTTCTCTCATGTCAGCATTACCTTCAGAAAATAGGTAACAATATTTCTTTGCCATTGGTAAATTACCTCCAAAAAATATTTTAATAACCGTGTGAACTCTGCAAGTTAAGACTATACTACTGTTAATATAGCCTTAAATAATAAATATTAAACGTGCAAAGCCAAACTTTTCATAGTGATAATAATAATTATCCTTGTTTTTAGTTTACCATATTCATAGAAATTTGTCAACTATTATATTTTATTTATTACTAAAATTTTCTCATCAAAATTTAGATATTTTTCACAAAAAATAGATTCCTCAGCTATTATAATATAATGATATTTCCATATAATCCACAAAGACGAAATGGAATGCTTATTTTTAAGCATTCCATTTTAAGAGAGTTACATTGGTTTAATGTAATCCCTATAAAAATCATTCATTGTTAGACGAAGTCAAGCTTTCAGCGAAATTTATTGCCATAGTGTCCATAACATACCAATTACTATCGATATTTACAAAATTTACGTCGAGTTGCTTACTCATACCACTTGTTAATTCAAATTCAATGATGTAACCTGTTTCAACATCTTTAATATATTTAACACCATAACTATTGAATGTTTTTTTAGTTTCTGATTTTTCCTCACATATTTCCGATACACTTTTTTCCGATTCACTTTCACTACTTTGAGTACTTTCATACTCAACGCTTCCTACTCTACTTATTAATTGGAATGTGAATAAGCTATACAGTTCTTCTTCAGTTAAAGTGTCCTTTAAACCACTTGGAATTAATTCACAATATGTATTAAAGTCAAAATCATCTTCACTAGAAAGGTAATCATTCCATAGTGCAAGATATTTTTCTTTTACCTCTTCTAATTTTTCAGAATCTTTTACTGTAGATACCGTTTCAGAATCTATAATAACTACATTTTCACTATTTTCATTATTAGCACAACCCACACAAGTAGATATCATTGCTATAGATAGTATTAAATATAGTAACTTTTTCATACATTTTACCTCCTTAATATAATATATTAAATACATCAACTAAAAAAAATAATACATCAACATACTTAAAGGATCACTATTATCTAACACCAATATGACTGAACCTGAATCTGAACCTGTAACAGCATCACCTATAACATCATCAAGAACATAACAAACTCCATCTTTCTGTATAAAGAATACTTCTGCAATGTCATAAGTTTGATAGTCCCCATTTGCATCATTACCATGAAGCTTTAGTGTACCATATTTTAAACAATCAACTTTTCCTATCCCAGTAGCTTCAAAAGAGGCATTTAAAGTAACAAGATCCGTACCTGATATTTCATCTTCCTCATAAACAAATTCAATTGAACTCTCTAACCCGTTATATGATTCATTCCACGATTGTTGTTCATTAAAAGCATTTAAAGATAATATTATTTCTTTCATATCATCTTCATCGTACAATGAATTTTCTCGGATATTTTCTGGAAGTAGTGAGTAATATGTATCAATATCCAAAGGATTATCTGTACATATAAAATCTTTCCATACTTTAAAGTAGCTATCTTGAAGTTCTGTAATATTACTAGTATCTGTAGTATCTGTACTAGTTGAATTACAACCCCCACAAGTAAACATCATAATTATGCACATAGCTAAGCATAATTTCTTTTTCATAGAAACCCCTCCTAAAAATGTCATTATTTACATTATACATTATAAAAAAAAAAAAAAAAAAACAAATACATTTTGTAAATTTTCTATTAACTTTTTATTAAGGAAGTTTTTGGTTGAAATTTAGGCTTAAAGAATTTTTTTGCACTGTGCAAAACTCACAAAAAAAGAGATTTTTCATCAATTACATATTTAAGATAACCTATTGCAATATATTTAAAAAAATGCGATAATATAAGTATACTATATATTTTATTATATTAAATTAATAACTAATAATCTGAAAGGTAGGTTCTAATATATGAACAATGTTATTATCTTAGCTGGTGGTCAAGGTAAACGCATGAAAGCTGATATGCCTAAACCTATGTTTAAAGTTCTCGGCGAACCAATGCTTGAATGGGTGATAAAATCCTGTGAAGATGCAGGGCTCTCTAATATATGTATAGTCAAGGGCTATATGGCAGAAATTATCGATAATTACATAGACGGCAGATACGAAACCGTTCTACAAAGAGAACGTTTAGGTACGGGTCATGCAGTTATGCAAGCGATTCCATTTATGCAAAAGAATATCGATGGAAATACCCTAGTACTTTGTGGTGATGCTCCATTTATAGATGAGGTTACCATTAAAGAGTCTTTAAAACTCCATGAAGATGAGAATAACTCTGTAACCGTAATCACATCTATGATAGACAATCCTAAGGGATATGGTAGAATCGTTCGTGATGGTAACTCAGTCAACTCCATAGTGGAAGAAAAAGATGCTACTATAGAACAGAAACAGATTCACGAAGTAAATTCGGGAGCATATTGGTTCAAAACTGATGATTTAATTGAATATCTTGGCGAACTTACTCAAAACAACTCACAAGGAGAATACTACCTAACTGATAGCCTATTTATAGCTATCAACAAAGGTAGACGTGCCAATGCCTATCTTTCAGAGAATCCTAATGTAGTTCTTGGTGCTAATGATAGAAAGAGTCTACTCGCTCTTAATGATGTCGCTAGAATGGAAGTTATTAGTAAACATCTTGAAAACGGTGTGGAATTCATCTGTACCGATGGCGTTATAATAGGCAGAGATGTTAAAATAGGCGTAGGTACAGAGATTAAACAAGGCTGTACTCTACTAGGTAACACTATAATAGGCGAAGATTGTACTATTGGCCCTAACTGCTTACTAAACGATACTATTGTGGGTAATGGTACTACTCTAAACAGTGTACAGTCAAATCAAGCATTCATAGGCAACAATGTTAAGATTGGCCCTTACGTTCAACTTAGACCTAACTCAACTATCCATAGTAACGTTAAGATTGGCGACTTCGTAGAAATTAAGAACTCTACCATAGGCGAGGGTACAGCAGTAGCTCACTTAACATATATCGGCGATAGTGACGTTGGTAAACACGTAAACTTCGGTTGTGGTTGTGTAACTGTAAACTACGATGGTAAGGTTAAGAATCGTTGCGTTATAGGTGACAACTGCTTTATAGGTTGTAACACTAACTTAATAGCTCCCGTTAGATTGGGCAAGGGAGTATATACTGGTGCAGGTTCTACCGTAACTAAAGACGTTCCAGACTTCGCTTTGGCTATAGAAAGAGCACCTTTTAAACTAAAAGATGGATACAGCCTTAGAAAACTCGGTGATAAGGCAGAAAAATAACTATGTCAGATAGTATTAAACGAGGATATACTCCAACAGATTTAAAAGAATTTTCTTCAAAGAGTATAGAAATTTTAAAAATTGCTAGTAGTGACGTTCTAGCCATCATAGATAGAGGTTATTCTATTAAGAGTGTATCTACTTTTGTAGGAAATCATTATCAGCTATCGGAAAGGCAAAGAATAGCCATAACTAGAGCAGTATCCCCTACTAAAGATGTTGAACTCCGTTTAAATAAGCTTGTAACATCTTGTAAAAACCAATCCGTTCACATAGATGGGTTAAATATTATTATTACCTTAGAAACTATGCTATCGCAGACTACTCTTATTAAGTGCATGGATGGAACTATTAGAGATTTATGTGGTTTGCGTGGAACTTATCGCCTAATAGATAAAACTGATATGGCTATAGAATTAATTGGTAATGAATTGCAATATTTAGGGGTATCTAAAGCTATATTCTATTTAGATAAACCTGTATCTAATACAGGTAGATTAGCTCAACGTATTCATGAACTATTACAAGATTCTCCATTTACTCTACAAACAGAACTAGTCCCTAATGCTGATGTTATTCTTGAAACTAAAGACAACGTTATAACATCTGATGCTATTATCTTAAATAGATGCAATAGTTGGATAAATTTGGCATATAATATACTATGTAGGCACTATCCTGATACGCCTATTGTTGACTTCATTCAAAATATTAACTAAATATTCATAGGGATACCTATACTGGTATCCCATGATTTTTCATATATAAATATCGACAAGGAGATTGATATTATGAGCATCTTCGACGCTTTTAAAAAGATTGAAAACAGTAAATTGAATACGGGAAATAAACCCGATTATATTATAGTGGGTCTTGGTAATCCCGATACTAAATATTTGAATACTCGTCATAATGCGGGTTTTATGGCTATAGATATGATATCTAAAGAGTATAACATTCCAGTAAATAGGATTAGGTTTAAATCTCTTTGTGGAAACGTAACCATACACGAAAAGAATTGTCTACTCATGAAACCTACTACCTATATGAATAACAGTGGTCAAGCCGTAGTTGAAGCTATGAACTTCTACAAAGTTCCTATAGAGAATGTAATAGTCATATACGATGATATATCACTTGAACCATCTAAGTTGCGTATAAGACGCAAAGGCTCTGATGGTGGTCACAATGGCATTAAGAGTATAATATATCTAACTGGTGCAGATACTTTTCCTAGAATCAAATTAGGTGTGGGCAAGAAACCTCACCCCGATTATAATCTAGCCGATTGGGTTCTATCTAACTTTAAACCAGATGAACTTGAACAGATGAAAATATCTTGTAGTAACGCCGTTAAATGCGTAGAGTTAATAGTACAAAACAATATTGACCAAGCTATGAATAAGTTTAACTCTTAATATTAAACAATCTTATAAAGAGATTAATATTTATATAGAAGTGATGTTTTATGAATAATCAAAGGTTGACGGTCTTAGTTCCATCGTTGTTAGATAACCACTTTCCATTGCTAAAGTATGCATTTCAATCTAAAGATTATGATATAATTATGTTACAAAACGATAGCAAAAACTTACAATATTTAGGGCTACAATATGCACATAATGATATGTGCTACCCACTAATATTGATAGTAGGTCAAACTTTAGATACCTTACAAAATAACTCCTATGACTTAGATAACACCGTCTTTCTAATGGCTCAAGGTGGCGATAACTGTAGAGGTTCTAATACTATACATCTAATGAGAAAAGCACTAAAAAGTGCTGGATATAATATTCCTGTAATATCTTTAAACTTTGTGGGCTTAGAGAATAATTCTAAGTTTAAGGTAGATATCCCTATGGTTTTTAAAAGCATCACAGCTATTATGTATGGCGATATCTTAATGTTGCTTAAGAACCAAATTGAACCCTATGAGATATCTAAGGGCGAAACGAAAAAGAGAGTTTTAAAGTGGTACAATACTTTAAAGTCTGAGATACTTAATACTAAGTATCTACACAAGGACAGACTATCAAAAAACTTTCAATCGATAATAGATGACTTTAAGACCATACCATGCGACTTTACTAGAAAGACCATAAAGGTAGGCATAGTTGGAGAAATATATACTAGATACTGCCATATAGGGAACTGGAACGTTGAAGAATTCTTATTGAATCAAGGTTGTGAATTTATGGTTAATGGATTCTCATGGTATGTACTTTACTATATAGATACTCATCTAAATGAGGATAACCCTTTAAAATATGGCTATATGTTCGCTAAAAGATATTTTGAAACCATTCAAGATATTTTAGTTCAAACGTTACGAAAGAATGGTTTTAAGTGCTTAGATACCTATTCAAACTTTAAGAATAAATCTTTTAAGTACTTCTATAGTGAATGTAACGTTGCAGAGGGTTGGCTTATAAGTGCAGAGATATGTAACCTATCACTTAATGGATATAAAAAAATCTTAGGGTTACAACCGTTCGGTTGTATGGCTAATCACGTCTGTGGTAGAGGTGTATACTCTTCTTTGCAACGCAAACTAAAAGATACTCAAATAGTAAGCATAGATTACGATGCCAGTGGAACAGAAGTAAACGTTAGAAACAGAATAAAAATGTTATTAGATTTTTAATATAGTCTATAACTATGAACGTTAGGAGGTATTTTTGTAAAAGATGAACATATTTAATCAAGTGGTAGAAAGTTTGCCATCTTATAGGGGAGTAAAATCCGCTTTAGATAGCAGAGTTAAGACCATATCTATAGAAGGTTTAGCTCAAATACACAAAGCTAACTATCTATTAGGGTTAGCAGACTCGGATAGGGTATCTTTAGTAGTTACAGATAGTGAAATACACGCAAAGAAACTCTGTGAAGATATCAACAGATTAAACGGCTCAGAAATAGCCTGTCTATTGCCCTCAAAAGAGTTCTGCTTTATAGATACTGAAAGCGTATCGAGGGAGTATGAACACGCTAGAATAGGCACTCTAACTAAGAGCATAGAACATCAATGTAGATATATAGTAGGCGGTATTGAATCTATGTTGCAGAAAACGATTCCGAAAGAGATTCTCTGCCAAAAGACTCTAAAGTTATCTAGTGGTGATGAAGTAGTTACAAGCCACTTAGCTATGATATTAATCGAAAATGGATATTCTCGTACTGAAAAGATTGAAGGCTATGCTCAATTCTCAATTAGAGGCGATATTATAGATATCTTTCCACCTAATGAAGATAACCCTATTAGAATAGAACTATGGGGCGATGAAGTGGATAGTATATCCTACTTCGATTTAGACTCTCAAAGACGTATAGATACCTTAGAATCTGTAACCATACCCCCCGCTAAAGAAAGCGTATTCACTAAAGATATGCTCTTAGATAGACTAAAAAAACTTGCAGACTCTAACAGTGGAAAGTTTCAAGAAAACGTTATTAAAGACATTCAAAGGCTTAATAGTAACCTAACAGATATACCTACCATAGACAGATACTTTTCTACCCTATACGGTGGCTTAAACGATACCATATTTAGCTACATAGACGGTTTTATATGCCTATGTGAATACGATGACTGCAAACACTACTCTACAAACCTATGGATACAGATTGCTGAAGATATGCGTCAAAGCATCAGTGATGGATTTATGGTTAAAGAACTATGTAACTATGTATTAGAGTTTCCACAATTTCTATCCTATGTGGAGAAGTTTCAAACCTTGCACATGACTAAGTACAACCAAACCAACCACAATGATATACGCTTTGATAAGGTTATTAAAGCTAAAGCAGTGCAAACATCACTTTGGAGCGGTGACATGAACGAACTTATTGAAAATCTCAACGAGTTAATAAAGCAGGACTTTAGCATAATATTGATGGCAGGTAACGATAAGACTTCACCCATCATCGCTCAAGATTTACAGAATAAAGGTATTCCATGCGACCTATACTCTGAAGGTCACAACTTGAACGTTGGAAGAGTTTTACTTTTAAGTGGAAGTGTATCTGCTGGCTTTGAGTACAATGAAACTAAAATCTGCTTGATTAGTCAAAATAGAGCATCGGCATTTGAAAGTTCAAAGGTTAGAACTAGAAAGAAGAAGAAAAAGGCTCAAGAAGAGATTAAAGCACTTTCAGATATAGCTATCGGCGATTTAGTAGTACATGAAAACTATGGAATCGGAAAGTTTATAGGTGTAAAGCAAGATTCTTTCGACGGTGTAGTAAATGACTACATAACCATACAGTATGCTGGTACTGATGTTCTATCTATACCTATAACCCAATTAGATATGGTATCTAGGTACATGGGTGGCAAAGATGGTCAAGAGGTTAAACTCAACAAGCTATCTACTAACGATTGGCAACGCACTAAGAACAGAGTTAAAAAGTCCGTTAAGGATATGGCAGAAGAGTTGATTAAACTATATGCTAAACGTGAGCAATCTCAAGGGTTTGCATTCTCTCCAGATAGTGATATGCAGATAGACTTTGAAAAACGTTTTCCTTATGTTGAAACTGATGACCAACTTCAAAGCGTTGCCGAAATAAAAGCCGATATGGAAAAAGACCGCCCTATGGATAGATTACTCTGTGGAGATGTTGGTTTCGGTAAGACAGAGGTTGCTCTTAGAGCGATATTCAAATGCATCTACGATGGCAAACAGGCAGTAATATTAGCTCCAACTACGGTATTGGCATATCAACACTTTCAAACTTGCTTAAAACGTTTCGAGGGATTCCCTATTAAGATTCAACTTTTATCAAGGTTTAGAACTTCTAAACAGCAAGAGGATATAATAAAAAAACTAAAACGTGGTGAGATAGACCTAATTATAGGTACTCATAGGTTGGTACAGAAAGACGTTCACTTTAAAGATTTAGGTTTAGTAGTAATAGATGAAGAACAACGTTTTGGAGTGGCTCACAAAGAAAAGTTTAAGAAAGCATTTACTGGTGTAGATGTACTAACACTATCGGCTACACCTATACCAAGAACTTTAAACATGGCTATGACGGGTATTCGTGATATGTCAGTGATAGAAGAAGCCCCTCAAGACAGACACCCCGTTCAAACCTATGTAATTGAAAGAAATATGGGTGTTATCGCTCAAGCGTTGACTAAGGAACTTAAAAGAGGAGGTCAAGCATACTTCGTACACAACCGCATAGATACCATAGATTACGTTACCGCCGAACTTAGAGAGTTTCTCCCTGAAGCTAAGATAGTATTTGCTCATGGACAGATGTCCCATGAACAGATATCCGATATTTGGGAGCAACTTATAGACGGAGAGATTGACATATTAGTATCTACTACCATAATAGAAACTGGCATAGACGTTCCTAACGTAAATACCATAGTAATAGACAATGCCGATTGTTTTGGACTATCTCAACTATACCAACTTAAAGGTCGTGTAGGACGTTCAAATAAACGTGCATACGCATACATGATGTATGCCCCTAACAAAAATATCTCAGCAGACTCTCAAAAACGTTTAGATGCTATTAAGGAGTTTACTCAATTCGGTAGTGGTTTCAAAATAGCTATGCGTGATTTAGAAATACGTGGTGCTGGAAGTATCTTAGGCGGAAGTCAACATGGACACATGGAATCTGTAGGATACGAACTATACATAAAGTTACTATCGCAAGCCATAGCAGAAGAACGTGGAGAGATTCCTATTAAAAAGGTTAATGATTGCTCTATGGATATCCATGTAGATGCTTACATTCCTACTGAATACATAACTAGCGTTACTCAACGTTTAGATATATATAAGCGTATAACTACAATATCCACACCAGAACAGAAGACAGATATGGTAGACGAGTTAGTAGACCGCTATGGCAATCCCGATAAGGTTGTAACCAACTTAATAGATGTATCCTACCTTAGAAACAGAGCATCTACTATTGGAGTACATTCCATAACACTACACGATAATTGGATAAACCTCTACTCTAACTTTTTAGATGATACAACCGTAAACAATCTAAATAAGAACTTCAAGGGTAGACTATGCTCTAACTTGAACGGTACAAAGAAGTTTATTACTGTTAAGTTGTGTAAGAACGAAAAACCTATAACCTTAATAGAAAACGTACTCAACAGTTTTTAGAAACAGTAATAGTAAAGGCAACTAATCAAATAGATTAGTTGCCTAAAATATTCTATACTATCTTTGAAAACCTCCACCTGAATGAGTACCTCCACCACTAGAAGTATGCGTATGAGTACCACTATTTTCACTACGAGCAGTTTTAGTAGTGTAAGTTCTAATAAAAGTATCCCTGCGTTTAGTAAAAGTAACTCCACCACCGTTAGCACGTTCGGTATATATGTTAGCATTGGTATGCTTATGGAATTTATATCGACTAGCTATTATACAACATACTATAAGACTAACTATTAAGCTCACAAAAAAAGATACACCTATCTTAGTGAATATAGACATGGGTAAAGTTTGTTGACTAACTACTAAATCGCCATAACTGTGTATTGCACCATAGAAATCCATGTTGTCATTTTGACTAATTAGATATACACCACTAGTATTTTGCAATATATAATCTATTGTATGTTGCGGATAGTAATCTATAGCAGTACCACTACAAGATATCCAATCGTAATCATCGTTCATGTTTATTAGGTATAGTATTGAATTAGAATCTATTCCAAATAGATTTTCTTCATAGACATCAGCATAATCCATAGCACCATACTTATTAGTAGCATCGGTTATTACTACTGCTATATTAACGTTAGCCTCTTGAGATTTATTATACAGATATTGAGTTAATTCAGTTTCTTGCTCGTCGGTAAGAGCATTGTAATCATCGCAGATTATAGCACTATAACCATTAGCAGATACACTTATATCACTCATAAAACTTAAAAAAAGCATGATGGTTAGTATAAACAATGGAAAGTTTCTATATTTAATCATAGGAGCATACCCCCTATTATTAAGAATACTATAGTCAGTATTATGGTTAGACCTAAACCGAATCCAAAGAGCTTTGCCTTGCTTAGTGGCAAGATTTCTGCAACCTTTCCAGATTGACCATTTACTACGAAAGTATAAAATTTATCTTGATACTTATAGTTCAAAAACCATACAGGCATTAGAGTATATTCCCAGTCAGTCTTTAAGATATCTATCTTTCTATCCGATACTATTAAGGTAGTATAAGCATTAGCATCATTTTTTAATATATCCAAAGCACCCTTTTCGACACGTTCTTTTATTTTAGGAAATACTTCAGCTTTAGTAACGTCATACTTATCGGCATAGAAACCACTTAGATAGGACATTGAAAAAGGTTTCAACTTAGAGTAATCAAAGGGTTCAATAGCTTCCATAAGAGCGTCATCAATCTTTTTTTCACCATCGTTAGGGATACCCTTAAACTTAATCTTTGCTTCTCTAATCACGCTATACTCATCGGTTCTAGTGTAGTGATATCTACTATCAGACCAAGTTCTAACACGTTTGCCCAACCCATGCAGATATGCATTAGTATTGCAATCGGCAAGCCAAAAAGGAACATATAGACCAATCATCTTTTCTAAGGTTCTATTGGAATTAAAATCCGATGGAGTAAACTTTTTTTACCACACCAATCCTTAAAAATCTGTTCAGCCCTATCTCTGTCTATGCTAAATGGGAGTACTCTGTTAGGCTTAAAGTCACCCGATAGTCTGCCTTTTAGGGTCACTGGATTATGGCAGTAACAACAGAACGTTGCAGAAGTCTGTTCATCTACAACGATTTCTGCACCACAGCTATTACAAACGTATAGATTGTTATGCTCTGCGAAGTCATCGGTACTTTGAGATTCATCTACATTTTGAGAAAGGTCAGAACTTTCGATATCGGCATATATTTCCTGTATCTGTTGTTGGGTAAAAAATGATGTACACCATTCACAATCGTAACCTTGTTTTTCTGGTGAAAATCTAATATTGCCACCACAGTTAGGACATTTATATTGCACTGTATTTGACAAGTAAAAAAGCACCTCCTAGATATTAATCTCTCTTCTTACCACAGTTCATACAGAAGTTTCCAGTATTCTTAGCACCACATGAGCAAGTCCATTCATTAGTAGATGTAGGTTTCTTATTACCACAGTTCATGCAGAAGTTTCCAGTATTCTTAGTACCACATGAGCAAATCCATTCATTAGTAGATGTAGGTTTCTTGCTACCACAGTTCATACAGAAGTTTCCAGTATTGTTAGTACCACATGAGCAAGTCCAAGAGTTAGTAGAGTTCTGTTGTGGTTGATGTTGTGCTTGTGGCATACTTTGAACGAACGCTCCTGATGTACCCATAGCCATATTCATACCCATGAACCCATTTACTGCACCGTTAGAGTTTGCTCCAGCAGATTGTATTCCTTGTGCTATAGAACTGTTCATATAACCTGCACTAACATTAGGGTCGCCCATCATAGCACCTTGATTCCTCATATTTATTAAACGCTTACTCTCATCATCGTAGTTTATAGAGGCTATTCCTACAGAGGCTATCTCTATACCTCTTGAGTTAGTCCAATCCTCATCAAGGCACTTTGACATATACTTAGATAATTCCATGCCCTTTGATGCTATTGCAGAGATTCTAATACCATCTATGGACATCTGTGCTATTGCAGATTGTAATGCACACATAAACTCATCAAGATATTGAGAGTTTATGTCAGAAATTTCTACGGTAGACCTATTCTTAGGTACAGCCTCGGCAAAGAACTTAAGAGGGTCAACTATCTTTATAGAGTACGTACCGAAACATCTTAGGAATAGTTCTGAATTATAGAAGTTATCAAAGTAGTTTAAAGGAGTCTTAGTTCCAAACTTAATACCTTTAATCTCTTGTAGATTGATATAGTACACCTCTTGCGATTGTGATGGTTGACCTCCAAACTTAATACGTGAGAAAGTATCCTTAACAGCACTTTTTAGCTCACCATTGAACATAGATGGAGAACTAGATAGATTTACGGTATAATATCCTTCTTCAGCGGAGTAGTCTACTATTCTACCGCCATCTACAAGTAACATCATCTGATTCACTCCAACGTGAATCACAGAACCGTTAGAAATAATATTACTATTACCTCTTCTGTTAGATGACCTCTTATTCGATACTTGTACACCCTTACACATAACAGTAGTATCACTCATAGATGATGGCTCAATAACTTCAAGCCATTGGTCAGCTAAGCCACCTCCAATAGCTCCTACGGTTGCTTTAATAATACCCATAAAAAATCCTCCTAAAGTTTATTATACATATATATTCCATATAGTATATTTTTATATTACCATATTATATAATACTCGTCAAGAGCAATATAACAGTAAAAACATAAAACTTTTTTAAACGTAAAGTATGAATCTTTGTATTGACATGAGCATATTAATATGATATACTTATAAAGTTCACATAGGGGAGTAGTCAGCCTAACAACCTTAGGAAATAAGTCAACATACTGATTTTTTAACTAAAAATCTGGCTTATATTAAATGACAAGACTTATGTACAGTATATATTTTTATATCTACTATAGTATAACTGTACTTATATCTTGTTACATAATGAAACGATATCAAGTACAGCGATACTTGATTTTTTTTATTATTATAATCTAAAGGAGTTTTCTTATGGGAATTATTGAACTTTTACTACTAGCTGTAAGTCTATCTATGGACGCTTTTGCAGTTTCCGTCTGTCAAGGGTTGAGCATGAAGAGTATTAACAAGAAAAAGACGTTAATAATAGGACTATACTTCGGCGGTTTTCAAGCTTTGATGCCTTTAATGGGTTGGGCATTAGGAACTCAATTTGAAAGTTACATAACAAGCATAGACCACTGGATTGCTTTTATATTATTAGCAATAATAGGTTCTAATATGATAATAGAGTCTTTTAAAAAAGATGTAGATGAAATTAACGCCCACGATGGAGATACTATCAACCATAAAGAACTATTCATGTTAGCTATTGCAACTAGCATAGATGCTCTTACTGTGGGAATTATGTTTGCATTTCTAAACGTAGATATAGTTCAATCTGTTAGTATAATAGGTGTCTGTACGTTCATACTATCTATAGTTGGAGTCTACATAGGCAATAGGTTCGGTTCAAAGTATAAAAACAAAGCAGAATTTATAGGGGGTCTAATATTAATATTAATAGGTTTAAAAGTACTACTAGAACATCTAGGAATACTAAACTAAGAGTTAATAATCGTTAATACTATCATAGTTTAACTTACCATATGACATAATATCATTAAAGATGTTTTCCGATATTATCAATATGTTATTACCTTCCATTATAAAGTTTTCAGCCAAAACCTGCTTTTTAGATTTTCTACCATTAACATACTCACAATAGGCTGAGTTACTTAGAAGTAAGAAATCCACAGACTTAACTACATTATTATACACCTTAGCACCACATAGTTCAATGAAGTCTATAATGCTATTCCTTGATATAGTTTCAAATACACCTTCTAGTACAAATATTTTATTATTCAAGGCATTTATACTCAAATTAGGTACTTCCTTAAACTTAGACTTTTTCTTTAATAATTCATAGCACGTGCATATATTTTCACACCAAAGCATAGCACCCTTACAATTATAATCAAGATGTATATTCAACTTATTACTTAAAGTTTCAAAGTTCATCTTTTTAATCCTATAAAATATATTCTTAGATAAGTATAATATATCTATATAATCATTACACATACATTTAAACGTTGCATTATAATACAGATGGAATATTAAATTATTTTTAATAAACGCATCATTGGTTACTATAGGTAAGTCACCTATGAATTGAGCATATCTAATAACAGCTTCTTCGATAGTATACCTAATAAGCGAATCTTTAATATCACCTCTAGTAATAGATGTCATATAGTTGTTATTATAATCCATAGGTTTAATATCTATAACAAACCTTTCAACTATGCAGTTGTCCTTTACCTTAATGGCTGATATCTGAAATATTTCATCGAGGTGATAGTCATAACCAGTACAGATAATATCTACTACAACATATTCTGAAACAGGATATAAT
>Ga0192276_1044_pt1 | contig 35356 bp, 44 predicted proteins | sample Koala_Koa24_I3_FD_131263 | JGI IMG/M metagenome (GOLD analysis project Ga0192276, IMG submission 131263) | Enriched cells from koala feces incubated with labeled cellulose particles, San Francisco Zoo, California, United States - Koala_Koa2-4_I3 ...
TGAAGTGTCATCAATATTGTTTGAAAGAGGTATTTTGAAGTATGAAAACAACGGTTTTTCGACATTTTCAATACTTTGAATATCTTTAAAGGTTGCCCAATTTTCGACCTCGGAAAGGCTACACGGAATGCCCAAATATGCACTATCAAGAGATTTGTAAACTTTATTTTTCACAGTGTAAATTTCATGTTCAAAAATATGATATTCTAAACGTGTATAGTAATAGTTGCCAACGGTTTGACTATCCACAAACACCGCAGATGTGATATTTCCATCACTATCGAAAGCCACTGGATAGAACCTATCCGCAGATATTAAGTTTATTTTTACACCATCATTGGATAAATAAGGCTTAAAAATCATACCACCCAAGGCACACGCTAAGCCCATTTTTGAACGCAGATTTTTAATAAAGTTTTCAAACTGTGTGGATATTTCATCATTGCCAGATACGGAAAATTTACTTTCAGTCATGATTAAACGTGCAAACTCTGAAGATATTGCAACTGGTAATTTAAGACTATTTTCATTAAAGTACATATCTAACCAAATATCGAGGGCAATCTGCATATCTGTTGATATTGCAGTATCAATATGTAACGCTGATTGTACATCATTTTTGCTAAACATTCGATTAAAAACCCCTTTTAATATATCAAATATTTTCATAACTCAACTCCCTTAGAAGTGTAGTTCGGCACGTTCCCATGACGAAATAACGCATATCATCACAAGCATGGTCATTTTCCTTGATAACCTTGTCCTCAACGGATTTACTATCCCAACAGTAAAGTTTCAACTCTCTTAATAGGTCTTTGCAACTCTCACAGATGAACAATTTACCGTTGCCAATCAACGTAGATACGTTGCTTATTCCGTCATTCACTGAATTATTAGCCTTTTTAACACTAAACTTTTCATGCCTTTTTATGCACTCAATGAATGAACTTGCCGAGGGGTCGACTATCACAAATTGGATATTATAGCCATCTGCAAGACGTTCCAACGCTTGATAATGTTCTTCATCGGTTCGAGGCTGATTGGCTCGACCGTCATAATAATACTCTTTGAGCCTTACTGCCTTGTCAAATTCCAATGCCCACAACCCCATAGATGTGGGATTCAAAATGCCATAGTCACACGATATATAAAATAGTGCATCTGATGAGGGTGTATAATCATGTAAAATATATTCATCTTTAAACATTGAGTAAACTAATCCCTCGGCGAGTACCCACAAGCCTTTGATATATCTATCATGGAAAACGCCCGAAAACTGCGAATTTGCGTACTCAATCTGTTGTTGTGTAAGGGTCGGATTATCTGCCATTGTAAAGTGAATGTGTAAAGCTTTACGCTTATTTGATTGTAAAATCCACTCTTTGTAGAACCAATGCTCTGAACTGTCTGGATTGCAATTGAACCACAATTTGGATTTTTCTACCGAAATAGTCCTCGTGATGGCTTGTTCTACGAATGAGCGAGGCATCAGAGCAACCTCATCAAATAACACACCTGCGAGGGTTATGCCCTGTATCAATTGATAACTGCTTTCATCTTTGCCACCGAACATATAGTACCGATTTGTGTGGTTATTGAAAGTTATATCCATGTAGTTTTTACTTAAGTTGATTTTTAACTTAGCAACGCCCTCAAGCCACTTTTGTAATGGTGTTACGACGTTTCGCTTTAAAGAATCTATTGTTTTACCACAAAATGCAAAGTTTTCACCATCGAAAGTTCGCCCACTCCAAAGAATGAACCCGATGGACATTGACATAGTTTTCCCACTACGAACAGAGCCATCACACACAATAGCGTCATAATTGCGTGTATCTTTCTGCGACCACCAAAGCATAGATTTTAGTTGCTTAGGACTTAATTTTGTGAATATCATTCATCAAGTCCCTCCTCAATAATTTTGAATAAGTTAGAAATCTCTGCGTTTTCGGTTTCGGTGGTGTTGCCATTAAGTGCGTTGGTGACTATTTTCGATACTTCAGTTTCTGTATTAATTAATTCTTCATTGCCTTTGATAAATTGGTAAAGTTCAAGGTGACGTTTCTTGAACTCTTCAGCGAGTTTTCTACGTTGTTTCTTATCCGATGTGTTTAAAAATGTACTCACAAAAGACTTTAAATCTTCTATATTCACGTTTAATTTGCTATCTTCGTACTTTTTTAGATTTTCAATTAGATTTTTTGTACTGCGTTCTTTTAAAATACCCAAAATAATCACCTCCAAAAATCAAAGCCCATACAAGCCTTAAATTCGCCCGTATAAGCCACCAAAATTATTCGATTAGTTTCATAAAAAAAGTTTTTAAAAGCCGTTTAAAAGGCTTTTAAAAGGGCTTTAAATGGTCTTGAAATCCGATTTTAGGGTAGGCTTCGCCATTTGCCCTAGAATTTCTAGACCATTTCAAAAATATGTAATCTAAACTGTTCCACTGGGACGAATCAACCAAATTTCGCACATTTAGACTTTTTTGACAGGCAGGGTAACCACAAACGATTTTCCCTCCACTGTGATTTTCAATTTCACACGCTTTTGTCTTAACTTGATGTCTACAATCAGATGTTGTAAGTTCATAGCTACGCCGTCTAGGAACTTAATCTTGCTATTTTCATCGATGATATAGTGCGATGGAGTTATGATATTTCCTTGGTTGCAGAGCCACTTAATCTGTTCACTTTCTGTAGCTGATAACGGTGACGGACTACCTAAAAATCTAATAAAACCATCAATTTTCTTGATTTTGTGATACATATTATCATCGATATGAGCAACATCTAAGAAGACGTAACTAGGAAATATCGTATTAATTTGGCTGTGCCACTTTCCACGCTTTCGGATTTGTCTTTCCTCTCTTGGAACATAAGCAGTATATCCCAAACTTTCGATGGACTTCATGACATCAATTTCGGTTTTGGGTTTTACTTGTAACGTATATATCAATTTTGTGATTTCTCCTTTAGATATTTTTTAATTTCACGATATAAATCTGGGCGTTCATCAGCCATAACTTCATAGAGCATACTCTGGAACTGTTCTGCACCGTTTTCTAAGATATCCTTGCTATCGATGTCTATTTTTTTCTTGTAAGCAATCGCACGAGTTAGTGCCACTGCGTTCTTCATCAGCGTGTCGAAGTCGACATTTTGTAACTGGTCTTCCGAAAAATTATTGATACTTTGGAAGACTTGATTACTCAAAAGCCGTAAAATACCGTCTGAAACGTCAAGATTTTTGTACTTTTCGGTTTCTTCCATGACTACACGAAAGTTCTCTTGAGCCATTTTCAAAGATTGCAAGGTTTCATTCAATCCTGATGCGTATCGTTGGACGCTAGATTGAGATATCTCAAAGCCTTGATTTTTTATGTAATTTACGATATCTTTATATGTGAAATCGGATTTAATCATTTCTTCGACTGCCTCTTTGATATCGCTTGGAAGTCCATCAATTTTGGAGTGCTTTCTGTTTTTCTTTTTCATGAGGTTTACACCTCCACGCACTCATCTTTGATTACTCCAGCCAAAAGCTGAATACCCTTAGCAGTCAACTTGCCCTCGATTAACTCAAAATCTGTATCAGCTAAGGAGGTAGACTGTTTATTTTCTGTATGTCTGAGGTGTAAATATCCTGCCTCATAAAGATAATTTATCGAATTTTCAATGTCGGTTCTATCCACATGGTTTAGTGCGTAGCTGATATTTTTCAGTTTATTATATTTAGTCTTTAAGATATTCACAGTTCGTAAAACTGAACCGTTATTTTCCACAAAATTCCCTGCACTAATTCGCTTGTTTAGAGTTTCTTTATCCATTTCTTTCACCCTTTATTTCTAGTAAAATATCCATTATTCTATCGAGTTTACGTCTGTTTTCAGTCTGTTCTCGAAAAAAGTCCTCCTTGGTGATGTAGTCTTCTTTGATTTTTGATATATCGCTTTTACAAGTATCCAATTCATCGATAGTACGCTTTAAAAAGAATGAAATTACACCAAGTCCAGCAGTTAGTACAAATTCGATTATTAAGTTTAGTTCCATAGTTTCACCACCAAAAAAAGAGTTATACTGTTTTATCCAGTATAACTCTAAATGTTTTATGAGTTCAATCAAAGCACTTTGCCAATTTACAAAAATTATTTTTGCTGATTTATTATGTATCTAATTCTATTCTCAGATAGTCCAAAGATTAAAGCCAAATGTCTGTAATTATTACCATTGAACATTTGGATAATTCTTTTATTTCTAACAGATTTCAATATACTATCTAACTTTTGAACATAAATTCTGCTACCACCGAAAGTTTCGACCAACTTTTTATAACTGTCAAATCCTATGCATTCTGCTATTTCTCGTTGCTCTTCTGGTAGTTCGTTTAGTGCGATTTTATCCAGTTCCATTTTTACCACCCTTTTTCGTTTCAAATTCGATATAATTTTTTAATACAATAATCAGCTTTTGAGCCTGTTCCTTAGTAACCCAGACAAGCGGTTCTTGTGGAATGGCAGTCATTCCTAAGTGTCTGTGAACTATCCCAGCAAGACGCTCGTTGGTAGAAGTTTTTGAGGGCGATACCTTAGCTAACTTTTGCATTAAAATATTAACGTACTGTTTTTGCTTACTTGTAATCATACCATTTTCTGTGTTGTTAGTCAAGCCATCGAGATATCGTAACATTTTCCTGTACTGATTTTCAGTTAAATCTCTAACGGACTCTTTTTTAAACATATTATAAATAATCAAATGCAAATCATCATCATGGTCACGCCCCACTAGACCTAATTTTGATGCAGTTGCATATAACACCTTTATCTGATTTTTAGATATTTTCTTCATAAAAATCACCTTTCCATAGATACGGCAAAATCCCAATTACCAAAACGGTAATCGGGATAGAACCATATAACTTTTTATTTCGAGGTTAACTTGTAGGCAATTCCTTTTAATGAATTTTCATATTCCTTAGATATTTCACAATTCCTTCGCTCTTGACTATGAAAATCCGTCCTAATCTGTCTATATTTTTTGTAGTCATTGCACCATGCATGACATTTCATTTCACGCTTGTCACACCTATAGCATGGTGACTGCATTGGGTTAATCATCGACAGAAATCTTAGTGGTGTAGCTAACACCAACAGCATTTTGTACCAACGTTGACAAGTTATTGATATCCATATCGTTGAGTTTTAGCAAGTTTTCGATGCTGTTCCAAGCTATAATCTCGCTGATGAGATAAGCAGTATCAGATGCAAGTTCTTCATCAATGCCGTATGCAACTAGATTTTTAATGTCTGTTTCATACTTTTTGCCCTTGAGTTTCTTTTTGAGTGACCTTTTAGCCTCAGTAGATACGTTTAAACCATCAACAATATCATCAATAGTACCCTTGCAATACTCATGAGTTGCAATTGCTCCGAGTAGCCTTTTAGCTTCAGCAGATACCTTGTAAGTATCCTCAATAGTAACCATATCATCGAAAGAACGTCCAAAGATATTCTTTAGTAGGCTGGGGGTTAGAGTTTTTACAGTCTTAGCACGGGTTACTGTGACCTTGTTTCCAGTATCACTCTTGAAAGCGACTGTCTTGTACTTCTTATCAACCCAAGATTTCTCTGCTTCAGTCTGCATGATAGCCTCCAAAGATAGCTTTTCGGCATCTAGTTCGTTTTGAATAGCCTTGATTTCTGCTAATCTGTCGATAGTTTCGTTTAAATTCATCATATGTATTACTCCTTTTCACTACTATAAGATATTAAAGCTCCCATGATAAACGCTAATATATGACCTACTATATTCATTCCATTATCTGCCCAAAAGTTGCTTATTGTATTCAACATAGTTTAACCCTCCTTGAACAATGCTGAACGCTTTATATCACGTTTTAGAGTTCTAAACACCATAAGCATATTAGCATGTTGTTGGAGTTCCTTATCATATAGCGAAGATGCTTTAGAACATTGTTTGCAATTCCAAGCATATCCATCTTTAGACCTGCAATTTCTATAGAACTCTGTAACTGGCTTGATGACTTTGCATTTAGTACATCTTTTTTCGATAACCATATTAAACCTCCTAAATAGTTATGTTTAAAACATCTACGATAGCTTTAATACCCTCATAAGTATAGTTGCCATTTGCTATTGCCTTATCAAAGATATTTACAGTTCCACGAACACCCTGAATAGATTTCGCAATTTTCCAAAGATAATCAATTTCTAACTCCTTATCAGCAATCATTGGAAATAGCTTTTGAATATCTTCACGTTGGATTTTGCTAGTGGTATATATTCCAGTGGTTTTTTTACGGCTAATGATTTGTGCAAATTTAGACCTATCGCTCAAAATATAACTTAGTATTCCAGGGTTTCCTACAAAAGCAATTCCTAGAGTTTGTCCCTCATGTTCAAAGGTATCAGGAAGACTTCTAAGTGCCTCGATAGTACCAAAGTTTAGGTTTTGAGCCTCATCAACGATTATAAGCATACCATCAGAGAGTTTATTTCTTAAAGATAACCAAAGACCATCTTTAGATTTAGGTTTATCTGCTCCAATTTCATCAGCGACTGCACCTAATACGCTTTTTACACTGCTAAAACATGGATTTAATGTGATGACAAAGCAATTATTAGGGTGGTCTTTTTTGTATTGGAACACTGCTTTGGTCTTTCCAATACCTGCATCACCACAAGCGATTGCTATACCGCCTTCAGTTTGGCATAGTTCAAGTAACCCGTAAATACTCTCCGATATAGAAGTTTTAACATAGCCTTTGGTTTTATATATTTTTTGATACTGTTCTTTAACCTTGAAGTAGTCTTCTATTTTTTCAAGTACAAGTTCAATGTTTCCAGTGTATGTTCCCTTTCTTAATGATGATATTATGCTTGGTGTTATACCTAAAACGCTTGATGCACTAGCCTGACTACCTTGTTCTTGGATAAGAGTTTCCAATTTGGAAAGTGTCACTTTTTGATTTTCTGTATATTCTATAATTAATCACCTTTCTGTTGCTTTTTAAATGAAGTAATCCTACTAATATCAAATGATACGATATTAATATCTTCGCCACCACTTGCCAATGGCAAAGGTTCATCGACTGTAACCATAGTAGTGTTTTGTGGTAAATGCACAACAAATTTTTGTTTTCCTTTGTTAATAGTAGCTGTAAGAGTATCTTTTCTAGTGATATGAAATCTTTTACCTTTAAGTTCTCTACTACGTTCTTTAATTTGATGTACCACACTTCTATTAAGACGATTACTTTCACCAATCTGTTTACTGCCCTCTTTGATATATTCAAGCATAAGCTTATCAGCACATTTCCAAGAGAAAAGATATTTATCATTTAAATCATATAGCCTAACTTCTGCAAGATTTGAAGGGTCAAACCTTACAAATACTTTTTCACCAATATGTTCCCAAGTGATATATTCATCATAGTACCAAATATCTTCACCTTGAAACCTAATGCGAACGCCCTCACGTCTAATTTTTTGGGCGATAGTGGTTCTCATAAGTAATAAACTTAGACTGTCTGCATTAGTAACCCTGAGTTCAACATCTTGAATAGACTTGTTCCAAACATCTATACGACTCATGCCTTTGTACTTAACTTCGCTTCCGCCGTAATTTTGAACGTTATAACAGTAATTTATGTATTCTCTAAAGAGTTCTCTTAACTCGTGCTCAGTTTCAAGAATGCCGTTTTTGATATGTCTTTTTAGACTTTCAGGTTTTTCTAAAACATTACCACCACACCAACCCATAAAGCCACGGCAAAATTGATTTTTAAAAGTTAAATGGGCTCTTTCGATAACTTTCGCTTTTGCGTTTCTTGGATTTGCAATTATTACATTAATTCCAAGCCTATATAGAATAGTTGGAGGTAAATTTTCCTCTTTTTTCTTTGAAACTTTGCGATTTCTTTTATCACCTAGTATATCCAAGGGGGAAAATTCACGACCATTATCAAAATAAAGGTACTCAGGAATTCCATATACTAAGATTGCATTTCTTAAAGCTATCAAAGTAGATTGAGAATCTACCGTATCAGTGATATTCCAACCTACAAGTACGCCACTTTTGGCATCTAGTACACCAGTAAGATGCATTCTTTTGGTACTAGTAGTGCCATCTTCGTTCTTAACTTGAACATCGAAAGTATAATTGTCCATAACCCAAACTGTGTTAGCGTTAATTTTATCAAGCAAACGCCAAACGTGTGGGGCAAAGTGGTCTTGAAGATATTTATCGCCTTTGCGAACTCCCTCAATTACTGCTACTGGAAGTTTATCAACCTTTCTTCTGAATGCCATCTCACAAGGAATGTCGGCAACTAGTTCGGGATAATTTTCTTCTACATAGTCAACCATCGAACGATAACACGCTGATACACGTGACTCATTGTCATCAAAGAAAAGTTGTGCGAAACATTGCCATATTACACTATCAAATTCAAGTTTTTCTTCATGTTTGTACTTTCCACGACCATCAACTAGACCATTTAAACAATCATTTTTGTAGGCATTGTATTTCCTGTATAAGATGCTTGTGCTTATATCTAAGTTAGGGTGGATATACTTTTGATGAGCCACGAAGAGTTTATCAAACTCAACCTTGTTTTGTCTTTTGGAACGTTCGCCTTGCCATTCTTCAAGAAGGTCTATCCAAAATGCTATGGTTTCACGTTCTTTCGCAGAAAATTCTTCAAATGGCGTTCTAACAGTCTTCAAATTGTATTTTGAGGACGTTTTATCTTTTTTAAGCTCTGGTAGTACACCAGTTTCAGTCTTTTTTTGTTTGTAGTATTTAGCTTGTAAGTCTTCACTTAACGCAGATACTGGTATCATGTAGCACATACCTTTGTTCTGTGGGTGAATGTGCTGTTCTGCTTGAAATTTGCCAGTTTTACAGAGTTTTTGAACATATTGAGTAGAACAGCCTTTAAGTTTAGCCATTTGTTCAACTGTCAAGTAATCCATAATTTTCCTCCTTCCTAGAGGATTTTTTTTCAAAATCCCCTAAAAATACTTGACGTAGTGTATATCATTATGATATACTCTAATTAAGACATATAGAAAAGTTCCTTTTCTAAAGTCTCTACCTCCAATTGTAAGGATTTTTTGACTTTTGCGAGTTTATAGCCTTGCTCTTGGAGTTTTTCTATATGTGCAATTACACGCTTGTTGTTTTTAATAAACTTGCGTTTGGAAACGGCTACACATTGATTAGAAATGTCCATAGCCTCGAATTCGATAATAAGTTCAGTGGTTAAGATTTCAAGTTCAAGCATCTCAACGATTAGTTTAGCTTGATTATCCACACTTAGCTCACCAGAACACACCATGCTACCATAGCACATACAGAAGTAGTTAATCCATTGATAAACGCACTGGTTCTACCTATTAGAGCCATCGTTCTCACCTCGCTTTCTTGGTCTGCCATCATCAGCGTTGAGCGACCATTCTCAACGGACGGAGCAGTTGCTCCGTTTCGGCTTATATTTTCTTGATTACATCTAATGTGAGAGCTTTTAGACTGTCTCCAGTAACGTTACACAATGTAGAATAGTCATCATCACGTGTGACCTTGATGTATTCCATATCACCTTTTACTATGTATTCACAGTCTTTAATGTAGATATCCATACCCACTAATAACGATTTCAGTTCGTTGGCAACAAAATCACGTTTTAATCGATGGTCTGTCATCTTTTAATACCTCCTTCCTTTAGAGTTCTTAATACCCATAAAGTAGAGTGTTCATTTTCCCATTTGTAAAGTGTTTCACGGGATATCTTGTATTTGTCTGCTACAATGTAGTTTGGAACTCCTTGCATTAGTTCGTATAATATCTTTGCGATTATTGTATCAGAAGGCATCTTTTTCATATTGATGCCTCCTTGTTTCTTCCAACGAGTTCATCTAGTGAACATTTAAAAATATCAGCCATTTGAATAAGTTTATCTACTGGAATTTTTTTATCTCCTTGTTCTACATAGATTATATATCGTTTAGAAACTCCTAACTTTTCAGCCAATTCAGACTGGGTAAATCCTTTGGATATTCTACATTCTTTTATACTTTCATTTATAAGCATAAAATTCACCTTCTATTTCTTGCTATTACCACTGAATAGGTATATTACTATGATTAAATTTACAATAACATCTAATGTTAAAGCAATAAATTCAAAAATGTTTTCCATAATTTTAACTCCTTTCCATTAGAGGGTTGACAATGAACAAAAACCGTGTTATAATAAACTCCTAAGGGTTGGGGGATTTTCACCCCTTGCCTAAAGGCTTATTTAAAGAACTTAATCCAATCACTTATGGATTTGACTAAGTTTAAGACTGCGGTAATGTTAAGAATCTTTTCACGTTTGCTTAACTTACCGCTTTTTTGTTGCTCTCCTTCAAGTTTTTGAACTCTCTTTTCAAGCTCTTCAACCTTATGAGTCAACTCAACACGGTCTTTCTTGCCCATATTCAACCCTCCTTCCTTAATTATAACACATTGACTTTTATAAGTCTCTGTGTTATAATTTTCATTATCAAGTGAACTCTTTTGTTCACCCTATGATAATATTATATACTAATATTTCCGTAAATGTCGGTAATATAAGCATACATAAAAATCCTAAAGCATCTGTAGAGGGAAATAGTATTAGTTTCTCTATATCATCAATAAATAACGAAATTATTGAAGAACTAAAAGATATTTTAAAGGATTTGTCCTTAAAAGAAAAAGCTGATTTTATAAATGCTATGTATCAATTTAAAAAATAAGACATAGGATACCAACCAGTTGGTAGCCCATTTAAAAATAGTTGAATGGTTGATACCTCAAAATTGAAATAAAATTAAAGCCAAAAATAAAAGTTAAAAAATTAATTTTAAAACCTAAGCAACGTGTGTACGTTGTTTTAAAAGATATTTTAAAATTTTAAAACCATTTTAAAGTTTTTTAAGCCTTTTAAAAAATTAATAAAAAAAGAGGATTCCACACGAAATCCTCAATTTTTTTCTAACAAAATTTTTTAACGATTCAACTTATTTCAATCTTAACCACCAATAAATCAACGTAAAACCGTGCTTTAACAGTGGGTATCCTATTTTAACCGTATTTAACCGCTATTATTCATTTTTCTATTCTTACTGTTAAATTACAAGAGTTTAGAAGAAAAACTTACTGATGGTGATATTGATGAAGGTCAATATAGAGCCTTTCAGCGTGAACTTATCAATACCCAAAGTGAATTTGATGGTCTTCAAAATATATTAACTCAAACAAAAGAAGATATTGCTAAGGTAAATAATAACCTAGAAAATACTAATATCACACTTGAAAATACTGGAATATATTTAGAAAATACTAGTTCAAAGTTTGACCTACTTGGAGAAAATGCATCGGATTTTAATACCAAAATGTCAAATGCCTTTAATAGCGTCATAAGTCAAGTTGTAGATTTAGGCATAAAAGCTATTGAAACGTCTGAACAGTTCAATGATGCCTACGATATTATAATCAAAAAGACTGGTGCTACAGGCGAAAATCTTGAAAGTTTCAAAGAAAGTGCCAACAACGTATATTCTGAATTGCCTACTTCACTAGAAGATAGTGCAACGGCAGTGGGTGAGGTAAACACTAAGTTTGCACTTACTGGCGAAGAGTTAGAAGAAGTTTCTAAGATGTTCATACAGTTTGCAACTATCAATGATACCGATGTAAACAACTCTATTGATACAATATCACAACTTATGAAACAATGGAATTTAAATATGGAAAACCTTCCTGGATTACTAGGATTAATTACATCTAATGCACAAGCTACTGGTATATCCGTGGATAGTTTAATATCTGGTATGTGTGAACTACCCATTATCTAAAGCCAATGGGCTTCCTTTAATCCGCCCAACCTAAAAAAAGGATTGCATTTTACAGACATCAGTTTCCGAGGCCATGGGTTTTTATGAGGCAAACCCTTCCCGCAGTCCCTGCGGTACTGCTGTTTTACGAACAGCTTTTGAAAACCTTTTTAATTATATCATATTTGTTTATTCCTGTCAAATACTTTTATCAACCTTAACCCACCGTCTGAAGCCAGTGGGATTGCGGTTGACCCTATTTCAAGGCGATATTCATTATATTCACTTTCCATAGGATTCACATTAAAATCAGTGAGCAAAAACATATCCACATTGACAAATTGACTAAGTTGTTATATAATAAGACTAGCCATTAAGGTGCTAAATGGTTTTTTTGAGCCAATTTTATTTTTCAGTTATACGAAAGGCAATGAAAGATGAAGTATGAAAAATCTTGTGGTGCAATAGTCTATCGTAAATACCATGGAAACATTCAAATTCTTTTGATTAAGCATATCAATAGTGGGCATTGGTCTTTTCCAAAAGGTCACGTTGAGTATGGAGAAACAGAACCAGAAACAGCTATACGTGAAATTATGGAGGAAACCAATATAGATGTAATCATAGATACTACTTTTAGAGAAACGGTATCCTATTCACCTAAAAAAGATACTTGCAAGATTGTGGTATACTTTCTAGCTAGGGCTAAAAGCTTTTCTTACGTTCCACAGTTAGATGAGATTTCTGAAGTAAGATGGGTGGATATAGACTATGCTAGACATATTCTTACTTATGATAACGATAAATGTATTGTAACCAAAGCAAAATCGGCCATAAAAAGTAGAATGTATTAATAACATAGAGGTGTTGTATTATGTCAAAAAAGATTATTACTCTTATTTTAGCAATGTCATTGTGTATGAGCGTTACTGCCTGTAATGGTAATAACGATAACTCTACTAGTGATAGTGCTAACAACAATGAACTTGACAACGCAGTAATATCGCAAAAAAATGATGATATCCAAGATACTAGCAACGATGAGGAAACTACTACTTCTGCTACTACTACAGAAACTTCTAAACATGAGAGTCCTATTGAAACGGTATCCTATGATATGTGTGGACAGATATCTGACATAGACGAGGTTATGGACTATGATGACAATAAGAATAAGAAAGTATCTTTAAAAGATTTAGTGCCAAGTGGTGCTAAGATTAAATCATTTAAATTTGTGTTTTATTCTGTAGATGATACTAACATTGGTACGTATAAAGGTGGTTGTGGTATATCTGTAAATGAAGATTGCCCATCTGCTACCGATGATGGTTGGTATCAATCCGATGATTTTGAGGCTACTGCTGAGGGAACATATCTTGAGGTGGATTGGAACGTCCCTAGCGATATTCAAGACTATATAGATACTAACGGTGACATTCAAATTGGTTACTGGTGGAGTGATACCTATAAATTAAAACTTAGTGAGGTTATATGTAGCTATAGCAATACTGTTGAAATCCCTTGCGATGAAACACAATCTAAGGAATATAATCAAACTTTAAGCTACTCTTCCGATGATACTAAGACTATGAAAATCTCTCTAAGCGATTTAGTATCTAAGGGCAATGTACCACAATATATTAGTGTTACCGTATGTAATGCCGATACCTCTAGTAGTGCTAACATGGGTAAAACTGTAATGGGCATGGGAATATCTAAGGGTGAAGATTACTTTGAAAGTCCAAACATGGTACAAATGTCCGATGGAAGTAATCAAACCTTTACTTGGTTAATAGATGATGATATTAAATCTGAAATAGATAACTCTGGCGATTTAACTATAGGTTTTTGGTGGGGAGAAGTATCTTCTATAAACGTTACGAAGGTTGAAATAAAATCTGCCGTTGCCGAAGGTTCTACCGTCAGCGATTCTAACGATGCACAAGAAAATAAAGATACTGGCGAAGAACCCATAGCAGAAGATACATCTACACTTAGTGGAGATATAAAAGATATTACTTCTGCTCAAATAGTTGAGGATATGAAGATAGGTTGGAACTTAGGCAACTCATTGGACAGCTATGACGAGGACAGTAGCAAGATTATAGGTAGTGCCGAAACCTATTGGGGTAATCCTGAAACTACTAAGGCTATGATAGATAAGGTTAAATCTGCTGGTTTTAAAGCCGTTAGAATACCTGTATCTTGGACTAATCACATTGATAATAACAATAATATTGACGAAGAATGGCTTACAAGAGTAAAAGAAGTTGTAGACTATGTTATAGACAATGATATGTACGCTATAATTAATGTACATCACGATGATTATACTTGGTTGAATCCAACCTATGCCGACCAACAAGCCGTTTCTGAACGCTTAACGGCTATTTGGACTACACTTAGTGAAGAGTTTAAAGACTATGACCAACATCTGCTATTTGAGGGTATGAACGAACCTAGAATTATAGGCGGTACTGATGAGTGGACTTGCGGTACTGAAGAAGAACGTGATGTTATAAATCAATTAGCTCAAGACTTTGTGGATACCGTTAGAAACTCTGGTGGTAACAATGAGTACAGAACTTTAATAGTTACTACCCATGCTGCATCTTTAGATGAAACTTCGGTTAAGGCATTAAAAGTCCCTGATGATGATAGGGTTATAGTATCTGTACATTACTATTCACCTTACGACTTCGCAGGTAACGAAAGTGATGTCGATACTTGGGGTTCTGATGAGGACAAGGCTAACCTCGATGAGGGCTTTGAACTTCTAAATGATACTTTTATATCTAAGGGTATACCAGTAATCATTGGTGAGTTTGGTGCAGTGGATAAGGATAATGACTCTGATAGAGCATACTATTATACTTACTATACTCAATCTGCTAAGAAGTATGGTATAACTTGTTTCATTTGGGACAACGATGCCGACTTTAATCTATTGGATAGAGATTCTTTAACGTGGTATAATAATAGTCTAGTATCTGCACTTATGGACGGAGTCGACTAAAAAAATTATAAGGCATATTAGAGTATCGTCATATTATCATATTTTATGGTGTTTATTCACACTATTTTCAGCTAAAAATCCATAATATTCTGAAGATATATTGACTTTTTAAGTATATCTGTTATAATATATTAATGATGTTTTTTATGATATATATCACGTAGGAATAAAAATGAAAGAGTTGAGCAAATGAATAATAAAGAACAGTTTAAAAGAATCTTGTCTTTTTTCACATCTTTGATATTAATGAGCGTCTTTGTGATTGCTTTTGCGTATATATGGTACGTATTCTATAGAGGATTTACCGTAGAAGGTGTTGAAGTATTATCATACTATCGTAAAGGTCACTGGACAGTTATTGGTATATATGCTATAATTATGATGCTCTTTATGAACGTCTATGGAAGTTATAAGGTATGGTATCTTAAGACAGAAGATGCTATATACTCGCAGATAATCTCGATACTATGTGCCAACATAGTTGAGTACTTTCAAATAAGTCTTATAGGTAAGGATTTTATGCCTGTTACTCCTATGGCTATGCTAACCATATTCGATTTAGTCTTTGTGTTTGCTTGGACGTTTGGCATATCGGCACTGTTTAGAAAGTTGTATCCACCTAGAAAGATGGTCATGATATATGATGGCTCTAACAACGCTCAAACGTTAGTAGAAAAGATGAGCCTTAGAAGTGACAAGTACATTATATGTAAGGCTGTATGTACATCTGATGGTATGGAAAATATCATAAAAGAGATTGATGGGTATGACGGCATTATTATCTCTGATATAGACAACGAAATTAAAAGTAGGTTGGTAAAGTACTGCTTTGAAAATCACAAGAGAGCCTACATAACTCCATCTATTTCAGATATCATTCTTAGGGGTGCTGACGATGTTACACTCTTTGATACTCCTCTAGTGCTATGTAGAAACAATGGACTCTCATTTGAACAGCGTTTTTTTAAAAGGGGTTTCGATATCCTAGTATCTATTATAGCGTTAGTACCACTATCCATAGTTATGTTAGCGTGTGCCATTGCCATAAAGCTTGAAGATGGCGGTAAGGTTCTATATAAACAGGTTAGACTCACCAAAGATGGTAAAAAGTTTAAAATATACAAGTTTAGAAGTATGATTGAAAATGCAGAGGTTAATGGCCCTCAATTGGCTCAAGATAATGATAATCGCATTACTAAGGTTGGTGCAGTATTAAGAAAGTACAGGCTTGATGAGATTCCACAGCTTTTTAACATCTTAAAAGGTGATATGTCTTTAATAGGCCCTAGACCTGAACGCCCTGAACTTACTGAAAAATATCAAAAGGATATGCCCGAATTTACTTACAGATTAAATGTTAAAGCTGGTTTAACTGGATATGCTCAAGTTACTGGTAAGTACGATACTACACCTTATGACAAGCTTAAAATGGACTTAATGTATATTGAAAACTATTCATTACTTTTAGACGTGAAAATCTGTTTTATGACTTTAAAGATTATTCTCTTTCCAGTAAAAACTAACTCGGAAGAGTTAGGCGAATAGTTAGTATCTTTTAGGCATCTTGGTATGGTTATATACCAAGATTGCACTATTTATATATAAGGGAGGTTTTTCCATTGAAAGACAAGGATTTTATATCCAATGCGGACAAGATTAGAGAACTTAGCAAGGCTTATTCTAAAGATGATGAAAAGTCTAAAAAGCTATTTGGCGGTAATAAGGCTAATCTTGAAAAGATTGATACCTTTGGTAATGCTCAAAATAGGTTTAACAGTAACGTTTGCAGAGCTTTAGATGATACTAATACATCTTTTCAAGAACTATGTGACAAGATTAATACACTTGAAACTAAACTTGCTACTGTAGTTCAACAGAACGATTCTTTAAAATCTAGAATTAACGCTCTACAAAAGAATGATGTTATGGTTATAGATAGTTGCATTAAGGCTTGTGCCGAAAATACTACTTTGATAAATAACTATGTTAGAAAGATTAATCCTACTTTAAGAGATAACGTCAATTACGATGGTAAAAAAGAGATATCTATTAATACCTTAAATGATGCCCTCGCTTTTGGTAAGGAAAAGAATCTAAACGATATTGATTTTAATGCTTGGAGTACTTACTATAAGAATATTTTAAGGGGTGAACTCCATAACATTTCTATAGATGGTGCTAAGAATATTGTAACCGTTCTATGCAAGGGAGCTTTAAAATCTTTTAAAGATGCTAACGCTCATAACAATGCTTTCGATGTGTACAAAACTTTAAAAAGGTCTAGTATATATAATATAAAGTTTGTATCTATAGAAGATTCTTTAGAACACCCTATATTCGATGGTGATTTCATATGTGTACCATCTGTAGGTGCAGGAACATACGTTTCAGTTATAGAATCTGCTTTGTGTGTGCTATGTAATGATAGTTTAGATATCCTTAACGATTACAGCGAACTATTAACTCAAAAGACTATCTTTAAACTTACTCAAGAGGATTGTTTTGACGGTCTTAATAAGGACTTCTTAGAAGAACTTAGATATTTCAACGATTTAGGTATACACAAGTACTTAATATCCTCTAGTGAGGTTGGCAATATGCTAGTTAAGAACGGTCTGCACGAGGCTACAACATTCTCTGAGAGTTCATTTGTAGATGTGGTTGAAACTTTTCTTGAAGAATCCACTGTAAAGAACGTTATTACCTTAAAGGATTGGAAAGACGCTCTCAAGAAATCTAATAAGAGTTTAGCTATTAGTAATCAAGATGTTATTAAATATCATAAAGAACACGATTTTAATACCTACGCCTCTAAGATATTTAACTTTATGGAACTTCAAAACGTTGGTTTAATCTTAGAAGATAGGTTTGATAATAACAAGAATCTTAACACCTTAGATATATCTTGTGGCGATGGAAGAATCACTCAAGAATGTTTAACGTATGGCAAATGCACTGCTATTGATACTAATATAGATTATATTAAAGATAAGGTTAAAGGTGCTGATGTATCTAAGTTAGACTATATATCCGATGATGTTAAAGGCTCTTTTGATGCTATTACTTGCTTTAGGTTCATTAATCATTTTGACTATGCTACTAGAAAGACTATCTATAAAAAGATACTATCTAACCTAAAAGATAACGGTATATTTATTATGGACGTTCCAAGCGTAACGTTTGAAAGTTCTAATAAGAAAGTTTGGCAAGATTGCGAACTATATCAAAAGTGTTGGACTAAGCAAAGCATTACCGAAGAACTAAAAGCCAACGGTTTTAAGATTAGATATATTATCCCTACTGGTGAAGATTTAAACAATCCTATAACTTGGACTATTGGTGCTATAAAAAATTATTAATAAAAATATTAGACCACCCTATATATTAAGGGTGGTCTTTACCCATATATAATTACTTTCCTAATACATCTTCAATGGATTTTGCACATCTATCTATAGCCATATCTATCTCATTAGAATCTATTATCAATGGTGGATTGAAGTACAGTACATTCCCTAGAGGTCTTAATAGGAGTCCTCTTGTTAGTGCTTTTTTATATATTTCATATCCCAAACGCATTTCACTAGGAAATCCCTCTTTAGATGACCTATCTTTTACTAATTCAATGGCATTTATTAAACCAATGTGACGTATCTCGCCAACGTTCTCATGTTTTCCTAAACGCTTTAATAGTTCACTATGAAGATATTCAGCATTTATTTGAGCGTTCTGCAAGATGTTATCTTCTTTAAAAATCTTCTGTACAGCCAATCCACAAGCACAACCTAACGGATTTCCACTATATGTATGAGAATGCATAAATGCCGTACCCTTATTGTAATCATCGTAGAATGCATTGTAAATTTGGTCAGTAGTGATGGTTATTGCCATAGGCATATATCCACCCGTCAACCCCTTAGATATACACATAATATCAGGAGATACTTCTGCATGGTCAAAGGCAAACATTTTACCAGTACGACCAAAACCCGTAGCTATTTCATCGGCTATCAATAGAACGTTGTACTCATCGCAAAGTTTACGGAGTTTCTTTAGGTACAATGGAGGATATATCTTCATACCCGCACTGCCTTGTAACAGAGGTTCTACAATCATGGCACACGTTTCATGAGCGTGTTCCTCAAAAGATTTTACAGCGTGTTCAAAACATTCACAGCTACAGCATTCACGAGATTTTCCATAGGGACATCTAAAACAATCGGGGGCTTGTATACGAATAGTATCCATAAGCATTGGATTGTATATCTTAGCATATAGGTCTAAAGTACCCACAGATAATGCTCCAATAGTTTCTCCATGATACCCATCAGATAGGCACATAAACCTAGTCTTTTCAGGGTGTCCTGTTTGGTAGCAATATTGAAAAGCCATCTTTAATGAACATTCCACTGCCGATGAGCCATTATCTGAAAAGTTAAATCTGTTTAGACCTTTGGGAACTATCTCTAATAATTTTTCAGTTAATTCTATAACTGGTTTATGTGTAAAGTTAGCAAATATAACGTGTTCAAGGGAATCTAATTGATTTTTAACACTTTCGTTAATCTTAGGGTTACAATGCCCTAGCAGATTACACCACCATGAACTTACTATGTCTATATATTCATTTCCGTCAACATCATATAAATATATTCCTTTGCCATGGTCTATTACTATTGGCGGTAGTTCCTCGTAATCTTTCATCTGTGAACATGGGTGCCATATGTGAGCCAAATCTCTTTCTTGCCAAGTATTCATAAAAAAACTCCTTTAACTAAATAAACTTATTAGATGTTTACAATCTATATTAATATCTGTACAGCCATTAGGGACTGTAGCAATTACTGGAACTTTAGTAATATTTTGAATCATATTAACGTTATCAACTTCCATTTGATTGCCCGTCCAACGGTTTAATATGATTCCCTTACACTCAATATTGATACTTTCCATATATTTAATGGTTAGTACGGTATAGTTAATAGTTCCAAGTCCAGCATCTGCGACCAATAGAGTATCTAAGTTTAGAGCCTTTATAATATCTTCTAAGAAGATTTTATGTTCTTCATCATAACGTATAGGACATAGTATGCCCCCACTCCCCTCGACTAACATATAATCATGTTTTAGAGATATCTTTTCAAAGTCGCATTTAACCTTGTTCATCTCTAAAGGATTCCCCTCTATCTGCGTTGCTAGATGTGGAGATACTGCATTTTCATATACATAAGATACCATCTCATTGATACTATCTTTTAGGTTAGCAATATCTTTAACGTGTTGAGCATCGCCAACTATAAGATTATCATTACTATCATAGTAAGCACCACTCAAAGCCGATTTATAATATCCAGTGTTAAAGCCGTTGTCATTTAATTTTTTTGCTAGTAGACCACTTATGTAAGTTTTTCCTACATCTGTGCCAGTTGCTGTGATAAATATGTTCTTACTCATTAAATAGTTTCACCTCAAATCCTAAAGATTTTATCATATTCATATCTTTTTCAATAGATATTCCCGACGTAGTAAGCATATCACCAGATATTACAGCGTTTGCTCCCGACTGAAAACATCGCTTTCCAAAATCTTCAAGGAGTCCACGACCACCAGCTAATCTTATAAAAGATTTTGGATTTATAAATCTAAATATAGCTACTATTCTGCACATCTCATCGTTGGTGAGTATAGAGTTATCTGCATATGGTGTATTAGGTATTGGATTTAACATATTAATAGGTATAGACTGTACTCCTAACTCTCTAACAGACAGTGCTAAGTCTATTCTATCTTCCATAGTTTCACCAAGACCCATAATGCCCCCACTACAAACATTTAAGCCTACACTCTGTGCAGATTTTATAGCCTTTACCTTATCATCGAAGGTGTGCGTAGTACACACATTAGAAAAGTTATTCCTAGAGGTTTCTAAGTTATTGTGAACTCTTTCCACGCCGTACTTTTTAATCTTTGCGAACTGTTGAGCATTTAGTAGTCCAAATGATACGCAAACTTTCACATTAGTTTCTTTTTTAATGCGTTGTATAGTTTTACAGACATCATCTATTTCGATATCGTTAAGAGCCTTACCAGATGTTACTATAGAGTATCTAAGTACGCCACGTTGGTCATTGTAGTGAGCCTGTTCTAATATGGTATCACTGTCTAGTAAAGGATACTCGTCTATCTTAGTACAGTAGTGTGCCGATTGTGCACAGTACTTACAATCTTCAGAGCATCTACCACTTTTGCCATTGATTATAGTACACATATCGAAAGCATTGCCACAGAAATATTCTCGTATTTGGTTAGCATATAAGCATAACTCATCTAAGGGGGAATCTATTAGTAGTAGAGCCTCATCTTTTGTGATTAACTTTCCTTGTATAATCTCATCTTTTAGAGTTTTTAACATTCTTAGACTTCCTTTCAAAGTAGTATCTATAAGATATTATATCATAATGGGTTAAAATAGTCAACTAATATTACAAAGTTTAGGTGACTGATATAATCATGTACATAAAAAAGATGTACCTACTAAAATAGATACATCTTTTTGTTTATAATAGAATAATATTTAATATCCAAACTAGTTTAGATGCCAAATATCTCTAGCGTAGTCATCAACGGAACGGTCAGCAGAGAATATTCCCGCATTTGCCGTATTGATTAATGACATCTTAGCCCATCTTTCCTTATCGTTGTAGAGTTCTGAGGAGTACTGTTGAGCTTTTCTATATGAATCGAAGTCTGCAAGAACCATATAAGGGTCTTTCTTCCTAAGCGATTCTGCAACTTCATTGAAAGTACAACCATTTATGCCCTTATACATTCTTTCAATGGCTTCTTTAATGGTTGGATTACCATTATAATGATTCTCGGGGTTATAGTGTGGTTTTAATGCATTAACTTCTGGTGTGGACATACCAAATATGATAATATTATCTTTGCCAACAGCATCATATATTTCAACGTTAGCACCGTCCATAGTACCTAAAGTTATTGCACCATTAAGCATTAACTTCATGTTACCAGTACCAGATGCCTCTGTACCTGCTAAAGAAATCTGTTCAGAGATATCTGCAGATGGCATTAATAGTTCAGATAGTGTTACCTTGTAATCTTCTAGGAAGTATACGGCTAACTTATCCTTTAGCTTAGGATTCTTTCTAATCTCTTCAGAGATTGCCCAAATCATCTTAATGATTTGTTTAGCTAGATAATATCCAGGAGCAGCCTTTGCAGCAAAGATATAGGTCTTTGGAGTGAAATCGGCATTAGGATTCTGTAGTAGGTAGTTATAATCTGCAATGATGTTCAAAGCGTTTAGATGTTGACGTTTATACTCATGTAATCTCTTAACTTGAACATCAAAGATGCTATCAGTATTTAAGATAACTCCATTAGAGTGATTTTTAACATACTTAGCGAAACGTTCCTTATTTTCCTTTTTAATCTTTTGAATCTCTTCAAGGACAGCCTTATCGTCTGCATATTTTAGTAATCCGCTTAAGTTAGCACCATTATCTAAGAAAGAGTTACCTAACTTACTCTGTAGTAGCTTAGTTAAGCCAGGGTTAGATTGATATAACCATCTTCTGTAAGCTATACCGTTAGTTACGTTCTTAAACTTAGTAGGTGTATCTTGATACTCATCATTAAATACAGAATCCTTTATAATCTGTGAGTGTAACTTAGATACGCCATTTACACTATGTGAACCTACTACGCATAATGTTGCCATGTGAATCTGATTATCTTTAACTATAGACATTCTAGTAGTCTTAGCAGAGTCGTAACCGTTTCTCTCCATAAGTTCCTTGCAATAACGGTTGTTAATCTCTATTATTATTGAGAATATACGTGGAATAACTTCTTTAACAAGGTTCATATCCCACTTTTCAAGAGCTTCTGCCATTACTGTGTGGTTAGTATATGCAAAGGTATTGGTTACTATATGCCAAGCCTTTTCCCATGAGTAACCACAGTCATCGAGAAGTATTCTCATTAACTCTGGAATTGCTAGAGTTGGGTGGGTATCGTTGATATGGATAGCTACCTTTTCGTGTAGATTATCAAGAGTACCATATACTGCCATGTGATTATTTACTATATCACCAATAGATGCTGCACACATAAAGTACTGTTGTCTTAACCTTAAAGACTTACCCTGTAAGTGATTATCGTTAGGATATAGTACCTTAGATATAGCATTTGCAATGTTATTCTGTCCTAGAGCCTTATCGTAATCGCCCTTGTTGAACATTTCCATATTAAAGCTTGGTGCTTTAGCAGTCCATAGACGTAGTACAGATACACCCTCGGAATCATAACCAGATACATATAAATCATAAGGTACTGCTGTAACGGTGCTATAGTTTACATGGCTAATATGATGATATTGATTATCCCAATATTCGTGAAGTTCACCTTCAAAGTGAACATCTATAGCCATTTCTGGCTTAGAATCTAGCCAAACGCTACCACCAGGTAACCAGTTGTCAGGGAGTTCAGTCTGCCAACCGTCCTCTATCTTCTGCTTAAAGATACCATACTCATAACAGATAGAATATCCCATAGCTGGATATCCTTGTGTTGCCATACCATCTAGGTAACACGCTGCAAGACGTCCTAAACCACCATTACCTAAACCTGCATCTGGTTCATACTCGTAGATGTGTTCAATGTTAGCTTTGAAATCATCTTTTAGTACAGCAGTAACCTCATCGACTAAACCTAGATTATATATACTAGTCTTTAAAGAGCGTCCCATTAGGAACTCCATAGATAGATAGTATACTTGCTTTCTGCCTATAGAATGAGCCTTATTTATAAAGCGTTGTCTTTTCTGTTTTAGTATGGAAACTATAACAGTAGATAATGCCTTATATAACTGTGCATCGGAAGCCTCATTAGGGGATACGTTAAAATCAGAAGATAGTATCTTAACTAACTCTTGCTTTAATTCTTCTTTAGTGATTGCTTTTTCCAATCTAAACACTCCATTCTTCATAACATAAATAGCATTATTTGTTAAGATATAAGTCACTATATCTTAGTTTACACAGTTAATTATATCTCAAATTGGTATATTTGTCAATGACAATGGATTTAATTTTATGTTATCCACACAAAAATTTAAAGAACCTTAAAAATATTAAGGTTCTCGTACAAAAAGTATTAATTATATGGTCATAAGATTTTTATGTTACTCTTTAGAATATACTGCAACTACTTCGCCAACGAATGCAGTATGTATAGGGTTAGTATCACTGTACCACTTACTACAAGATGTATCGATAAAATTATTAATATCAAGTTGTTGAGCATATAGTTTTTTGCATACAAATATAAGCTTAGCTTGTTCAAAAGCCACACCACCATTTAATTCAATAGGCTTTAGACCAGTTTCAGCGACCTTATCAACAACTTTTCCAGAGTGAGAGCCACAATAGTTTAGTATATCCTTGCAGTCTTGTGGATAGAACGATATAGTAAAAGTATCGCTGTTATTGATAAAGTTAAATGTATGCCTATTACTTCTAACTACGGTAGTAATCACATTTTTACCCCACATTACTCCTACACCACCCCATGATGCCGTCATAGTGTTGAACTTATTAATATCACCCGCAGTTAATAAGAACCATTCCTTACCTATGGCAGTAAATGGATTAATATTAAGTTCCTCTATATTGATAGGCTTTAAAGACATATAAAAATCAATCCTTTCAAAATATAATCTATAATAATACTATCACATTGGATATTTTTTGTCAAGCTTTTAGTACTGCACGATATTTTAATCTAAGTTTATCGGTAACCAAAGCGATAAATTCACTATTGGTAGGTTTACCCTTGCAAGTATTTACAGTATATCCAAAGAAAGAGTTTATAGTATCTAAGTTTCCTCTGTCCCACGCTATCTCTATTGCATGACGAATAGCACGTTCTACTCGTGATGGAGTAGTTTCAAACTTTTCAGCAACGTAAGGATATAGTTTCTTAGTAACACTCTCAAGCAATGACTTATTAGTAATAGATGCTACTATAGCTTCTCTAAGGTAGTGATATCCTTTAACGTGTGCAGGTACTCCCAATTGATGTATAATGTCAGTCACTATAATCTCAAGGTCATTTATTGGAAGTGTGTTTTCATTCTTGTTAAAGTTCTTATCGAAATCTTTTTTATGTTCGCTATAGGTTGGTTGGTTAAATAGAGATTGTATTCTATCTCCAAGAGTTTCTACAGAGAAAGGTTTAATCATGTAATAAGATGCTCCGTTTTCCATAGCTTGTTTTTCAAAAAAAGGATTGTCAAACGTAGAGGTAACTATAAACATAGGTTTTTTTACCCCTGCAGAAGAGATTTTCTTCATAAGTTCAATCGCATCGTAGTTAGGTATTACCATATCTACAACTACTACGTCTGGTTTTTCGTTCTTAATGGCTTCAAATAGAACCTTGCCGTCTTTTTGGCGTGTTATAACGTATAATCCTCTCTTTCTAAGACAACTTGCACACATAATACCATATTCGGCAGTATCATCACCAATAAGAACTTTTAATTTGTTTACCATTTAAATATTCCTCCTAAGATTTTATTACTACCATATTTTAACACATATTTCTATGGAAATCAATACCATTTTTAAAAAATTTTAAAAAAATTTTTCACAATAAACCATTAAGAAGATATCATGTGTCGAAATATGTCGACTGCTAACTCTAGCCACGTTGAATAGATTGTCTATAGGTTTTTCAATCGTAGAACAAATTTTTTCTACAAACAAAATTCGACAAAATATGCAGTATATTTATGTTAATATATACAAGCAGTTAATCAACAATCTTTTCACAAGGAGCATCTTCCTTAGCCATCTTATCAAGGTGTTTTTGCCTACGTTTAGAACGCTCATCGTAGGAAAAGAATCTAACTAAGCATATTAATACCAATAATATTAACGGGACTATACTTACAAAATGCCTATTAAAATACTTTTCTGAAAGGGGTTGCAATTCAGAATCGGTTAAGCCGTACTTATCCGCTATTTCAGATATCTTTACCATTACTACCATACATATTGTAAAACCTGTAGATTGCATTATCATGGGTACAATATTAAATCTACATAGGCACAATACTGTAGATACTATCATAAGCAACGAGGAAAATAACATTGTGTACCCATAAAAACACATATTGTTCATTAAAGTATGCTGATATTCTAACATATCGGGGTTGTTGTATATGTTTTGATTTGCGTTGGATATCATTCCATATGCACCTAGACAGTTTAAAAAGATAGGTGAGATGACAGTAGATATTATTAATGCCATCTGTAACAACCTTATAACTATTTTGTATTTTTTAATAAAAATCACTTCCAAATATTTTGATATTCATATTATATCACTAAACCACGTTAAAATCAACTGATATTTAAACTTTAAGGTATTAATATGCTCTAATAATTCACCCTAAAATGTTAATATTATTACTAGATGTACTTGTTTCTATAGGTTGTGATTTTAAGTATATCAACACAGAAAAAGGAGATTTTTTAATGAAAAGATGCTTACGAGCTTTTTCAGGTGTAATAATACTTTTTCTTATAAGTATATGCATTATGATTGTATACTATACTGTTGAACTTCCAGACTCTTTCAATTTGACTAGAGGCTCAGTCCTAAAGATAGAATCCATAGCCACCATATCTTCTACACCTACTAATGAAGATATCGACGTGCAATCCTCTAGTAGTAAGATTATGCCCATAACTGAAGTTTCTACTCTTAAACTTTTTGGCGTTATACCTATTAAGAACGTTGAAGTGAACACTGTAGAAACTCAACTACTAGTGCCTAGTGGTGAACCTTTTGGAATTAAATTGACTATGGACGGTGTTATGGTCATAGGTATAGGTGAAGTTGATAGTAAGGAAAGTCTACACTCATCACCTGCAAAGGATAGCGGTATACAGAAAGGAGATATTATCCTCTCTTTAAATGGAACAGAAGTAGACAGCAACAAGGAACTTCAAAGCATTATTTCGGAAAGTGATGGCGATACCTTAGAAGTTGTTCTTAGACGTGATGACGAAGAGATAGAAACTAGTGTTACTCCTGTATATTCAGAAAGTAGCCAAACCTATGAGGCTGGTATATGGGTAAGAGATAGCTCTGCTGGTATAGGTACTATAACCTATTACAAAGCAGATGGAACATCTTTTGCAGGACTAGGTCACCCCGTTTGCGATGTGGATACTGGTGAGATAGTTCCTATATCTAGTGGAGAGGTTGCATCGGTAAATATTAATGGTGTTAAAAATGGTGTTGCAGGTTCTCCAGGTGAGCTTATTGGTAGCTTTATATCCACTGAGTCTATTGGTGAGATATCGTTAAACAATTCGTATGGTATATTTGGTGTCATGGATAATCAAGTATCTTTAGACAATGCCATACCTATGGGTTTTAAACAAGATATCTCCATCGGTGAGGCTACCATATTAACCACCATAGATGGCACATCTCCTAAAGAGTATTCTATAGAGATTAAAAAGATAGACTACAACAGCAATGAAAGTTCTAAAAATATGGTAATCCGCATAACCGATGAGGAACTCCTTAGCAAAACAGGAGGCATAGTTCAAGGCATGAGTGGAAGCCCTATAATACAAGATGGTAAACTGATTGGAGCTGTAACTCATGTATTCATAAATGACCCTACTAAAGGTTATGCTATATTCTGTGAAAACATGGTCAACAACGGAAATTAGATAGAAAAAATCACAGCGTTTTGAATTTGCATAACGCTGTGATACCTTTTTATTAGTAAACTCAATATTATAAGAGTGCGATGTGCGTACATTGGTACGCATGAATTGACCTCGTGACAGTATGGGATAACGATTTCTCTCTGCCCACCACTGCCGTTAAGTTTCCTATTAGCAAATCATCTTGCCACTTACACTGTTGAAGTGGGGAATTTTTGCTGAAATTAATTAAAGCTTTTCGTCACTAAAACCACTTTCAACTAGGTCGATAAGAGAATCAACAGCGACTTGTTCATCTGTGCCATCAGCGATTATCTTTATAGTAGTTCCACCAACTATACCTAGTGAAAGGATACCTAATAAACTCTTAGCATTTACACGACGTTCTTCCTTCTCTATCCAAATAGATGCCTTAAACTCATTAGCTTTCTGAATGAAGAAAGTTGCTGGTCTAGCATGTAAACCTACTTGATTTTGAACGGTTACTTCTTTTACGAACATAATTAATCTCTCCTTTAATTATCATGAGAATGTCATAAAACTACATTCTATATGTTTGTTTCCATATTTTATTATACTCATTTATTTGGACTTCGTCAACTTATAAATTCATAATACTTGAGATTTTTCGTAATTTTCTACGCTTTGATAATCCCACAAAGTTTTCACTACTCGTTTTTTGTTTATAATCACTAAAATTTATTGAAGATTACCAATTTTCAACATAGAAATATGTGCAAACTTCACCACGATTCTTGAAATATTCACCAATCTAAAAAATTTTAGTATAATCTGCACAATAAAAATATAGACAATATATAAAAAAGTAAGTACCACATTATATGTTTATTCTTTGCCTTTAGTATACATATTATACATATCTGGACGGCGTTCTTTAGTAACTTTTAAGCTTTCTTGCATACGCCAATCTGCTATATTCTTATGGTGTCCAGATAGTAATACAGATGGCACTGAGATATCTTGCCAAACTTCAGGTCGTGTATACTGTGGATATTCTAGCAATCCATTAAAGTGACTTTCGTCTTTAAAGCACTCATCTGAAGCTAATACACCATCGCATAGCCTAGTAATAGTATCTGCAAGTACTAGTGCAGGGAGTTCACCACCAGTTAGAACATAATCACCAATAGATATTTCTTCGTCTATGATGACATCTAATACCCGTTGGTCTATGCCCTCGTAGTGTCCACATAGTATGAATATATTATCTAACTGCGATAGTTCAACGGCTCTCTGTTGAGTCAATACTTTTCCCTTAGGTGACATATATATGGTGTGTGGTTTTTCTTTTAGTTGATTACACACATACTGCCAACAACTATATATAGGTTTGCATTGCATAACCATTCCCATGCCACCACCATATGGAATATCATCGACACGTTTATGTTTGTCGTCGGAAAAATCTCTAATATTGTGACAGTAGAACTCTACAAAGCCTCTGTTTTTAGCTCTGCCTAATATACTTTCGTTTAGAACGGCATTGCACATTTCAGGAAAAAGAGTAGCAATATCGAAACGCATACTTAAAATTCCTCCAAAGGCTTAATGGTCATCTTATTATTTTCAATATCTATAGATATCACTACATCGGGAATTGCAGGTATTAGATATTCTTTGTGAAGTTCTTCATTTTGGATAGTATATACATCATTAGCACCAGTTTCAAGCACATCTATTAGTGTACCATAGAACGCATTGGTATCGGCATCATATACTTCCAAGCCTATTAAATCTTGTATAAAGTAAGAACCCTCGGTAAGTTCCACATCATCACGATTCATATATATAACCATGTTTTTTATAGTTTGAGCTTGTTCTATGGTATCTATGCCGTTAATCTTCATAATCACCATATTTTTTTGAACCCTAGACTTTTCAACGGTTATAATATTCTTACCTTGATGTGTATATAAAGTTTCAAATTCGCATAGAAACTCTGGACTATCGCACCACGGATACACTTTAACTTCACCTTTTAAACCATGTACATTTACAATCTTTCCTATTTCAAGGAACTGTTTTTTCATGTGAATACATCACCTTTCGTATTAAATTAAAGGGGTAGAGAACTCTACCCCTCTTAGATATATTAATCTCTTAAGATTGTGAACTTTTTTATTCAATCTCTACATTTACTTTCATATTATACTTGTTTGCACCTGCACGCATTATAGCACGTATAGACTTTGCAATTCTGCCCTGTTTACCAATAACTCTGCCCATATCATCTGTAGCAACGTGTAGATGGAATATAGTAACACCTTCTGCATTTGGTTCATCTTGAGTTATCTCAATAGCAGATTTATCTTCAACGAGCTGTTCTACTATGGTATATAGTAAATCTTTCATAATAATAAAAAACCTCCTTATAGCAAGAATGGGCAGTCAAAAGACTACCCTATCCCAAATTAGTTAAAGAATATTATTCTTCTTAAAGATAACCTTAACAGTATCTGTAGGTTGAGCACCATTAGCAATCCATTGCTTAGCCTTGTCAGCATCAACCTTAACTATTGAAGGTTCTTTAGTTGGGTCATAGTAACCAATCTCTTCAATAAACCTACCATCTCTTGGGTATCTTGAATCAGCAACAACTATACGATAGAAAGGAGCTTTCTTAGCACCCATTCTTCTAAGTCTAATCTTTACTGCCATTTTAAATTCACCTCCGTAATAAGCCATGTGAACAAAATATAACGCTGTGAACTCACACATAGAGTATGTGTAAGGGAGCGTAACGCCCCTAAACTAAGGGGAGAAATAATCTATATTAATGCTAAAAGCACTAATTAACGTTATTCATAAATAGAGTAATACAACCAAATATTAAGAATAGTACTCCAAAGATTCCATAGTACACTCTTAATGCCTTTTGTGATACTCTTTTAAACATCTTTTCATTCTTAGGTGATAGAACCGTAAAGTTACTAAACGATTGTATTAATAAGAATATTCCAGCCACTACACATATAACCGCTGTAACAATTTGAGTACCCATTAATAATCACCCCATAAAAGTAACAACTTTGAAAGTTAATTACCAAACTTTCTTAAATCCATACCTGCTAGACGTTTTTTAATCTTTTTAGTAGCCTTACCGTTCTTACCGAACTGTTTCATCATGCCTTGCATTTGGTCGAACTGACGTAGTAGTCTGTTTACGTCTTCCACCTTGCAACCGCTACCATTAGCAATACGTCTTTTCCTAGATGGATTTATTATACTAGGTTTAATACGTTCAGCATCTGTCATAGAGGTTATCATAGCCTGTATTCTAACGAACTGTTTTTCATCTATGTCAGCGTCTTTAATCTTTTCACTAACACCTGGGAACATTCCTAAGATGCTCTTAACAGAACCCATCTTTTGAATCTGTTGGAGTTGTTTTAGCAAATCGTTCATGTCGAACTTACTTTCTTGAAGTTTTTTAGTAAGACGTTCAGCCTCTTCATGGTCAACTACTTGTTCTGCTTTTTCAACCAGTGATAGTATATCGCCCATACCTAAGATACGACTAGCCATTCTTTCGGGGTGGAACTTTTCAAAGTCATCTAAGTGTTCACCATTACCTACAAACTTAATAGGCTTACCAGTAATAGATAGCACTGATAACGCAGCACCTCCACGAGTATCGGAGTCTAATTTAGACATCAACACACTAGTAATGCCAAGTACGTCATCGAAAGCTTTAGCAACGTTTACTGCATCTTGACCAGTCATAGCATCTACTACCAACATTATTTCACTAGGATTAACAGCATCTTTAACGTTTTTAAGTTCGTCCATAAGAGCAGTATCTATGTGTAAACGACCCGCAGTATCTATTATTAGGACATCGTAACCGTGGTCTTTAGAGTACTTAACTGCTTCTTTAGATATGGTAACTGGGCTTGTTTGTCCCATATCGAACACATACACTCCAGCCTTTTCACCAACGACCTTAAGTTGTTCAATAGCAGCAGGACGATACACGTCACAAGCTACCAACATAGGTCTATGACCTTCTTCTTTTAGATATTTTGCTAACTTAGCAGAGTGAGTAGTCTTACCAGAACCTTGTAGACCGCACATCATAATGATGGTAGGGGCTTTAGATGCAAAGTTAATCTTTTCATTAGAATTACCCATTAAGTCACAAAGTTCTTCGTTGACTATTTTAATGACGTGCTGTCCTGGGGTTAAACTTTCAAGAACTTCTGCACCTACTGCACGTTCAGAAACCTTTTTAATAAAGTCTTTAACTACCTTGTAGCTAACATCTGCCTCTAAGAGAGCCAATTTGACTTCACGCATAGCCTCTTTAACGTCTGCCTCGGTAAGCTTACCACGAGATTTTAACTTTTTAAATACCTTATTAAGTTTATCTGAAAGACCTTCAAAAGCCATAATTTAATCTCCTTTTCATAAATCTATCAGAAAATTTTTACCATTTTCCACTAGCTGAGAAATATTTTCAGCTATATTGACAATCTCACAAGAGTTACTTTCATTAAGTGATACTATCTTCTGCGATTGAATATCAATCTCATCGAGAAGTTTATTCAACCTATTGGATTTCTTTACAAAGCCGAGTTTATTTTCTAAGTCGATTAGGTAATATTCGGCTCTTTTTACATTGTCATATACTCCTTGACGTGTAGTGTGAGTATGTTCAGCAATCTCTGAAAGGGATAGGTCATCGTAATAATATAGTTCAATCACGTTGCGTTGTTTTTCAGTCAATAAAGAGCTATAGCAATCTATTAGTGGAACAAAGTCCATATTCTTACTCACAACTATGCCTCCCATAAGTGTAAAGTTATAAACCTTTATAAGTATATACTATAATTTTGATTTTGTCAAGGGGTTTATTGAAAAAAATTTTAAGGAATGGTCGAAACCATTCCTTAAAGTGAACGTGTATTACTATTCTTGTGAGATATCATCTAATGTAAAAGTTATATTCCAATTACCAAGAATATTTTCATCTGACTGTTCATTGTAGGCAATGGTTAAGTCCTCTAGTTGAGAGATATCTTTAATCTTTGGGAAACATACTTCTTTACTTTCCATTGCATACTGTGAATCAGAGTCTGTAATGTAGTCTGTAGTGTATTCTGTAATCTCACTTTGATATTCAGAAGTATTTAGAACATCTTCACCAGCACTATTGACCAATCTAATATTCTGTAAGCTTATATATGTTTCTAAATCGGTTGTAGCAAAATCTATAAGTACGTAACGCACTTTAACGTGCAGATGTCCATCTATAAAGCCTATAGCAGTAAGTTCAGCATTTTCTCCTATTTCAATAGGTTCTACATTTTCATTTAGAAGTTTACTTCTAATAGGTGCAGAAGAATAGGTATAACAGCCGTAGTAACCGTAGCGACCTAAATTTATAGCGTCATAGTACGTATATTCACTATCTAGCTTATCTTTAGCTAATTCATAGAGGTCTATATTGTCAACAGTCTTTTCAGTAATTTTCGTATTACTTATACCGTTTATATGTATAGTATTTTTATTAGTAAAGGTATGCCACCAATCCATAGTAGCCACAAACTTGTATGTAGCCACTTTAGTATCCTCATCAAAGGAAACCATTTCATACTGTATGTAGGAATGTTCATCATCTGTAGTGTTGTTTTCCTCTTCTATAAATATGGATAGTGAAGTATCCTTATTGATTCTATCTTGGTCGGTAGTATCCTCAACGGTAACGTATGCGGACATTGTCTTGTTATTAACGTCATCGATACCTGCGGATAGTACAGTAATCTTAATACCATTATCAGTTTGAGTTTCATTAATAGGTTCAAATAGAATGTTTACTCCATTTATGAACTCACTTACGCTACCACAAGCCACCGCACCTGCTCCTATAGTCAACATAGATACCGTACATAGGCTAACTATTGTTATTACCAAAGGCTTAAAGTTGAATCTCTTTCTTTTAGCTGTGAACTTACTATTTAAAACACTCATATGTATGTCATCACTAAGTTGAATATCTTGTAGTTCATCGTTAATGATATTCTTAAGTTTACTCATAAAACATTTCCTCCTTTAAACTGATTTTTAACCTTTCTCTTGCTCTCTTTAGTCTAGTTTTAACGGTGGCTTGAGGTACTTTAAGTATGTGACTAATCTCCTTAATGCTCAACTCTTGATAATAGAATAGCATAACTACTTGAAGATACTTATATGGTAGCTTTGAAACCTCTTTAGATACTAACTGTATGTTCTCATCTTTTGAGAAGTTTTCATTATATTTTAAGTTTATATCTTCAAGGGCAACTACTTCTTTGGAGTTCTTTTTTAAGGCGTTCTTGCAATTGTTTATGGCAATACTAATTATCCAAGTTTTAATATTAGATTTATTCTTGAAAGTATCTAACTTTTGATAAACCTTAATGAACGTTTCTTGAGTAATATCTTCAGCCAGATGATAGTCTTTAACGTATATTAAGCACATTCTTAAGATATCGTTGCCGTATAGGTTCATAAGTTCTACTATGTTTGGAGTATCTTTGTTACTATCCATTGTTTTATCCTCCTTTCTATATATTAGACAATCCATAGGGGTAAAAGGTTTTAAGATATAAAAAAAATCTTCTTCTTAAGTTAGAAGAAGATTTTTTCATTTTAGATATATCAAACTACACTATTAAAGCCCTAAAAGTAGTGCTTTTAATTGGAGTAGGTCATTGCTTTTAATAGAGTTATCTCCGCTTAAGTCGGCATTATTCATAGCCTCAGTGGATAGTTCTTCTAACCCTAATAGGCATTTCTTTAGCATTAGTATATCGTTGCTCTTAATCTGATTATCGCAATTGATATCTCCTAAGAGTAAGAGTATGCGTTGACCATCTTCTAATGTAATGAAGTTAGTAGTAGTATCTACAGAAGTTTCAGTAGTGGTATCTACAGTAGTTTCAGTGGTAGTATCTACAATAGTTTCAGTAGTGGTATCTACAGAAGCTTCAGTGGTAATATCTACAGTATTTTCAGTAGTGGTATCTACAGTAGTTTCAGTGGTTAGATACTCATCATTAGTAACCTTGCTATCGGTAGTACCTATAAAGAGTTGAGTCCAATAGTATGTGCCGTTGTAGTAGGTTACACCTATTCCCACATGAGTAAACTCACTATTTAGCATATTAGCGTTGTGTCCTGCAGAACTTTTCCAATCGTTCATAGTATCTTCAGCAGAGGTACGTCCATACGCAACATTTTCGCCATAGCTAAAGTAACTTAAATCATACTCATTAAATATTGTTGAGTATGAACTGCCATCTGGTCTATAGTGACTCATACCAGTCTGTTCTTGTTCTTTAGCTCTCGTTTGAGCCATTTCCATCATAAGCGGACTACTTTTAAGTGGTTCTAAGCCTTGTGAGATTCTATACTCGTTGAGAATCTCTAAAACTTCGTTAGTCAACTCTTGATACTTTTCAGAACTCAATCCATTGATGGTTTCTTCTTCAGCATGGATAGTATTGTCAGTGTATAGAGTATAATCTAAGGTGTTAAATGTAGGTAGTATCAATGCAGTAGTAACTACTCCTATGATAATCTTTTTTTAGATTCATATTCAAGTCCTCCTATAAATATTTTATACCTACATTATATCATATGATTTTTTACGTGGCAACGATTAAATCATGGGATTTTTTAT
>Ga0192276_1045_pt1 | contig 35078 bp, 35 predicted proteins | sample Koala_Koa24_I3_FD_131263 | JGI IMG/M metagenome (GOLD analysis project Ga0192276, IMG submission 131263) | Enriched cells from koala feces incubated with labeled cellulose particles, San Francisco Zoo, California, United States - Koala_Koa2-4_I3 ...
TGTCTATAATATTGAGCCAAACTGCTATGCTTGAAGAGGTTAGACTCCTAATAGATACTATCTTCTCTTGGATATGTTCTGTAACGTTTGCATTCTTTACCAACAAGAAGTATGTATTCAAAAGCGTAACAAACAATAAAAAAGACTTTTGGAATGAGTTTTTGAAGTTCTATAGTGCTAGGTTAGCATCGTTGGGATTAGAAGCTATAATAATATTAGTATTCGTTACAACGCTACACTTTAGCGAGATGATAGTGAAAATATTCGCTCAGATATTAATAATGTTAGCAAACTATCTATTTAGTAAGTTGGTAGTGTTTAAAGGCAAACAGAAAGATTAAATCTATAGACATCTTGGAGGTTTTTATGTATTTAAAGAGTAAACTTTTATCGGTGTTATTAATATCTTGTATGGTATATGCGGGAGTGGGTTGTGAGAGTTTAGAAAATGATTCTCAAACTGTAGACTTAAATACAGATATAACATATGATACTACACTAGATGTGAAAGACGTTACTACTACTGAATCTATGCCTATACAGAACCCTACGGTGAACATTACTGTAGAAGGTGATAATTTAATACACTCATCTATATACAATCAAGCGAATGCAAGAGCAGACTATAATGGCTATGATTTTTCATATGCCTATGAAAGGGTTGAACAACTATTTACTGGTGATTTAAATATTATGAATCAAGAAACGTTAATCTGCAACGATGAATATCCACCAGCAGACTATCCATGTTTTAACTCCCCAGTAGATTTGGGAAATCATATGATAGATATTGGAATAAATGTATTCAGTATTGCTAACAACCATATGATAGATATGGGTGCAGATGGTCTATCTGCTTGTTTAGACTATTGGGATAGCAAAGAACAGTATGGCATCTTGCACTATGGAGCGTATCGTGATGAGTCCGATATGCAGAACATAGTTACCACCGAGGTAAATGGGATATCTTTTGCTTTCGTTGCATTTACTGAGTACACTAATGGACTATCTTTACCCACAGATTCGCCACTACAGATAGTATATACTTCTGAAATGGATAGAATGCAATCTCAAGTTGAACTTGCAGATGAACTCGCAGACGTGGTAGTGGTTAGTGTCCATTGGGGTAGCAAAGATACTCATGAGGTGGACGACTACAGAAGAACTTTAGCTCAAAACTTTGCTGATTGGGGTGCTAATTTGATTATAGGTACACACTCACATACTGTACAATCTATGGAGTATATAACCAACAAGTACGGAGATGAGGCTTTCGTATTCTATTCGTTAGGAAACTTTATATCTGCACAGAGTGATAACTTTAACTTAGTGGGTTTGGTAGGAGATTTAAACGTAACCAAAGATTTATCTAGTGGAAGCATTATCATAGACAATATTAAAGCAAGACCTGTAATAACTCATTACGGCTATGGGTATTCTGACGTTCAAGTGTATCCATATTTTGAATATGACGATGATTTAGCATCACAGCATGGTGTACATACTGCTCAAAGTGGAAACTATCACGATTTTAGCATGGAAGTTATAGATGAAATCTTAACTCAAAACGTCCCAAGTGAGTTCCTATACTTAGAGTAGTTAGAGCATATATTATAGTTTTTAAATTTTTTTCAATAAACTGCTATTTACCTCTTGACATTTTTAAAAAATGTCTTATAATATAATAAGCAATCATGAATAAATGATTACTAAGTGGTTACAAGTAGTTGGGTCAAATATGTTTTTTTATCAAACATTGGAAATATTTTCTCAGCTTATTGTGTATTTGCACAAAATACTTTGGAGATTCTGCTAAAATTCTATAATAAGTTACAAAATGTTTACTAAACACTTGACTTTAAGGCGACCATTAAATATAATTAGTATATACGAAGATACTTATTCGTTAAGATTTATCTGTTTTTTGATTGCATATGTTCACAAAAGGTTATGTTTATGTTGTTTGTTTTTGGCGAAGGTTTTTAACTTATAGCATATTATAAGTTTTGTAATGTCGAAGGCATTGTTTGTATTTATTCATGTACATTCACAAATTTTAACTTAAACGATTTTTGAATGTATAAATTTTAACTATTTGGAGGAGAACATGAAAACATCAAAAAAATTTATTGCGGGAGTTTCGGCTTTTGTAGTTGCCGTTTCTAGCATAGCAATTACTGTTTCCGCTGTTACTGAAAGTGAAGGTTTAACAATATCTGTTTCTAGTACTACTAGTTCCATTGAGGCAGATAGCACTTTTGAAGTTACTGTAGACTTAGCTAACGTTCCTGATACTGGTATCGCTGGTTGTGAGTTTGCCATTTATTATGATGCTTCTATGGTTGAAGTCGTTGACGTTGAGAGTGAAGATTTAACTGGTGCTGCTGCTGCTGAACTTGAGTTACAAAGTGAATTAAATGATACTATGGTTAGCTATCCTGACTACTCTTGCTTTGACTACTACGACAGTGATGGTAAGATTGCTTGTCTATGGGCTACTGGTCTTGAGAACAGTTCTTATTGGATTAATGAAGATGGTACTTTAGTTACTATTACATTCCAAGCTAAGGATAGTGTATCTGATGGTGATGTTGTTAGCATTGGCATTGCTTCTATCTCAGATACTGGCAGTGTAGTTTTCGCTGCTGCTGATGATGAGGGTACTTATTACGCTTATGACAACGTTACTATTGGTGACGAGATTCAGTTAAGCGTTGGTGGTAGTGGCGTTGTTACAGACCCAACAGAAACTGACCCAACTGAAACCGACCCAACAGATACTACATTGGGTGGAAGTGATAGTGATACCGTACTATTAGGTGACGTTAATGCCGATGGTAGCGTTAAGTCTAATGACCTACTTCTATTAAAGAAGTATCTATTAGGTCTTTCTGAAGAATCTGATATTAACTTTGTCAACTCTGATGTAACTAAAGACGGTGATATTAAATCTAATGACCTACTTCTATTGAAGAAGTATCTACTTGGCTTAGAAGACTTGACTTAATTTGCCCCTCACGAACTTACATATATATGTATGTTCTAGTAATAAATTAATTTAGAAAGTCCTGTGTGGACTTAACAGAAAGGAAAAAAAATCATGAAGAAGGCTATTTCTCTATTAACATCTATGATGGTAGTATCTCTTGTAGCTGCTAACATGGCTATCCCTGCAAGTGCAGCTGGTGATGTTACACTTGATATTGATGATATTACTCTAACATTAGATGAGTTAACTCAAAATGAAACTGTTGAGGTTGATGGTACTGTTTACTATGCAGTAGACCTAGATATCCTTTATACTGATACTACTGGTGATGGTATTGGTTCTTTCACTTTAGGTTTTGATACTGACAACAGTACTTTAGCTTTAGAACCAAGTAATTCATCTGGTACTAAGTTTGCTTTTACTGGTTATAGTAGTGACAATGAAGAGTATGTATTCAATGACCTTGATAGTTCTTTAAACGGTAAGAGAGGTACTCTATTAATCTTCAATGCAGAGGTTGAAGACGAAGATTCTCCACTATGGCCAAGCAAGTTAGCTGATGGTACTACTCGTAAGGCTTTTGCAGTTTCTGTTCTAGTTCCTGCTGAAGAAGGTACTTATACTCTTAACTGGGATTCTACTAAGATTGATGACTTCTTTGCAGCTGATGGTGACACTGCAATCATTCCAATCCTAGAGAATGGTTCTGTTACTGTTACTGCTGGTGGAGATACTACTACTACAGAAGCACATGACACTACTGGTACTATTTCTATCGGTAATGTTACAGTAGAAGCTGGTGCAGATGGTAAGGTTGCTACTGATACTGTAGTTCAAGTTCCTGTATCTATCACTGATAACCCAGGCGTTGCTACTATCGACCTATATCACCAACTAACTATTGACCCTGCTGCAAGTGGTGCTGTTGCAACTTATGTATATAATGGTGACAAGTTAGTTCTTGATGCTGGTGACCTAACTACTGATAAGGACCTTGAAGGTGCTTACTCTGGTAAGTTCCCAGGTAAGGTAATGGTAGTTCAAAATGACGCTGAAAATATCACAGGTGATGGCGTTCTTTACTATGTAGAGATTACTGTTCCTGCTGGTGCTGAGGTTGACGATGTATTTAATATTACATTCAACGAAGACAGCGGTTACGACTTTGAAATGTACAATGTTGATGATATAAACACTACTTTATATCCTGCACTAGTAAATGGTACTATCACAGTAGTTGAGGGCGAGGTTACACATGATACTACTGGTACTATCTCTATCGGTGACGTTGAACAAGATGTTACTGATATTATAGATGAAAATGATGTTTTACTTGAAGATGTTGTAGTTCAAGTTCCTGTATCTATCACTGATAACCCAGGCGTTGCTACTATCGACCTATATCACCAACTAACTATTGACCCTGCTGCAAGTGGTGCTGTTGCAACTTATGTATATAATGGTGACAAGTTAGTTCTTGATGCTGGTGACCTAACTACTGATAAGGACCTTGAAGGTGCTTACTCTGGTAAGTTCCCAGGTAAGGTAATGGTAGTTCAAAATGACGCTGAAAATATCACAGGTGATGGCATTCTTTACTATGTAGAGATTACTGTTCCTGCTGGTGCTAAGGTTGGCGATGTATTTGATATTACATTCAACGAAGACAGTGGTTACGACTTTGAAATGTACAATGTTGATGATATAAACACTACTTTATATCCTGCATTAGTAAATGGTTCTATCACATTAGTTGCTTCTCCTGTAACTACAACTGAGGAAACTACTACAACTGAAGAAACTACTACAACTGAGGAAACTACTACTACAGAAGAAACTACTACAACTGAGGAAACTACAACTACACCTGAAGAAACTACTACTACAGAAGAGCCAACTACTACTACACCTGAGCCTACAACAACTACTACTACACCTGAGCCTACAACAACTACTACAGCTGAAACTACTACAACAACTGCTAGTGCAGCACCTATAGTAAGTGACACAACTACTACTACAACTACTTCTGCTGCTATTGTAGTTACTGGTGATGGTGATAATGGCGATGTTATCGTAAGTGGTGATGTAAGTTTTGACGCTGGCGATGTAAACGTTAGTGTTGACGTATCTGCTGCTGGCGGTGACGCATCTGCTGAAGGTGGTGCTGCATCTGCTGAAGGTGGTGCTGCATCTGCTGAAGGTGGTGTTGCATCTGCTGAAGGTGGTGCTGGCGGTAACGCTGATGTAAGCATAAACAACAGCCCAACTATCAACATTAATCTTGGTGGTTCTGATAGTGGTTCTGGTTCTACAGTAACTACTGCTGCTGCAACTGCTACAACTACTACTGCTGCTGCAACTGCTACAACTACTACTGCTGCTGCAACTACTACAACAACTACTACTACAACTACTGCTAAGACTACAACAACAACTACTACAACTACTACTTCTTCTTCAGATTCACCTGACACTGGTTCTACTGGTATCGGTGCAACTATCATGGCTATGTTAGCTGCTGCTGCATCTGCATTCGCTCTAAAGAAGAAGAATGACTAATTTTAGTAAATAATATTATAGATATATTATAAGATTAAGCCTCCCATTGGGAGGCTTTTTCTATGTATTAATCTTTTGGTTTAGGTGGAACATAATTAACACCACCCCAACCATCTATGTTAGCTCTACGCATTGCACCGAATAGCCTATCGGTGAAACCATGATTTTGATGTTCCATATCTAAGATAAAGTTTTTAGTCTTTTCTCGGTTAGTATGTCCATCGGCGGGGCATTTAGATTTTACTACGCTTAAATTCATTCTATTACAAGCCTTTTTAATCTCACATTCACTAGCAAACACTAAAGGTCGTATCAAGGTCAATTGTTTCCTAGATAGGTAACTTTTAGGAGAAAAACAGCCGATTCTACCCTCATTAAATAGATTCATAACGAAAGTTTCAACGGCATCATTATAGTGATGCCCTAAAGCTACCTTGTTACAACCGAACTCTATAGCAGAATCGTGTAAAGCACCACGACGCATTCTAGCACATAGGCTACATGGATTAGATTCTTTTCTAATGTCGAACACAATCTCTCCAATGTGTGTAGGAATTAGATGGTATTCCACGCCGTTCCTTTGGCAAAGTTCTGCCACAGATGTATAATCACCTGCTATGCCATTAAACCTAGGGTCTAAAGTTATGGCAACTATTGTATAATCTATTCCAATGAATCTTTTAAGGAGTATTAATCCTTGTAGTAGCACTAAACTATCCTTGCCACCAGAAACCCCGACAGCTATGCGGTCACCATCTTGAATCAAATCGAACTCTTGAATAGCCTTTCGCATATATCCTAAAACTTTCTGCATAAAAAATCCTCCAAAAATATAGTTTTTCAATAGAAATAATCTACTTAATAATTGTACATCAAAGGCACGAAAAAATCAATAAATCTATTGCAAAATACCCTAAAAAGATATATAATAGTACTATAAAGAGTAGGAGGGTTTTCATGGATTTATTGAAAAATGTGATGTATTCGATTTCATCAGGGGAGTATGACAAGTGCCTATTTAAGATGTATGCTACAGAAAATCTACAACCCTATAAGGATAGATTCTTAAGTCTTTTAACAACCTTTGGAGAAACGTTCGGTTTTGACCGTAAAGTAGAACTTTTCTCTGCCTCTGGGAGGACTGAGATAGGCGGAAACCATACTGACCATCAGCTAGGAAAAGTTATGGCAGGAAGTGTAAACTTGGATATTATAGCCGTTGCATCTAAGAGTGAACTTGGCACTACTAGAGTTAAGTCTGTAGGGTATCCAATGGATATTGTAAGTGTTGATGACGTTCAGCCTATAGAAAGCGAAAAGAACACATCAGCGTCACTCATTAGGGGCGTGAATGAGTACTTTATAAACAAGGGTTTTAAGGTTGGTGCATTCGATTGCTGTACTACATCGAGTGTTTTAAAGGGTTCTGGACTATCATCTTCAGCAAGTTTTGAGGTGCTAATTGGAAATATAGTCAACGATTTCTATGCAGAAGGTTCGGCAACTCCCGAAGAGATTGCCATTATTGGACAGTACGCTGAAAATAGATTCTTTGGTAAACCTTGCGGTCTGATGGATCAAATGGCATCATCTGTTGGTGGAATAATATCTATTGATTTTTACGATAAGGACAATCCTAAGGTTATTCCTATAGACTTTGATTTCTCTAAGGCAGGATATTCTCTATGTATTATCGACAGTGGTGCAGACCATTCCGACCTAACCGATGAGTATGCTAATATAACCAAAGAGATGAAGTTGATATCTAATGCTATGGGTGTTGAATATCTCTCTAGGGTAGATGAAAACCATTTCTATAACTCTATTGAGAAACTTAGAAAGACTTGTCCCGACAGAGCTATCTTGAGGGCAATCCATTTCTTCAATGACAACAGAAGAGTATCTCAAGAGGTTGAATCTTTGCAGAATGGCAACCTTAATGAGTTCTTTAACCTAATTAAAGCATCTGGACGTTCCTCTTATGAGTACTTACAGAATGTGTATCCTAGTGGGAGCGTTAAGAATCAAGCTGTTGCATTGGTGTTGGCACTATGTGAAAAATATCTACATGGTATGGGAGCTTACAGAGTTCATGGTGGGGGCTTTGCGGGTACGGTTCAAGCTTTCGTTCCAAATGACATGGTTACACAGTTTAAGTTTAATATTGAAAAATCTATTGGCGAAAATATGTGCCATATCTTGAACATTCGTTCCGTTGGTGGCTTGAAACTATATAAATATTAATCTAAAGGAGCATTTCTTATGAGCAAGATTTTAGTTACTGGTGGTACTGGCTTTATTGGAAGTCATACTTGCGTAGAGTTAATTAAGGCTGGACATGATGTCGTTATTATGGATAACTTATCCAATTCAAAGGTGGGTACTGTCGATAGAATCGCACAGATTACTGGCAAAAAACCTGTATTCTATCAAACCGATATTAGAGATTTCTTTGGTACGGATAGAATCTTTAAAGAACACAAGATAGATGCAGTTATTCACTTTGCTGGTTTAAAGGCAGTAGGAGAATCTGTTCAAAAGCCTTGGGAATACTATGAGAATAATATTAATGGTACGTTAGTCCTTTTAGATGCTATGCGTAAGAATGATTGCAAGAACATAGTATTCTCATCATCTGCAACTGTTTACGGTTTAGATAACGTCGCACCTTATACAGAAGATATGCGTACCTCTGCAACTAATCCATACGGTTATACTAAGGTTATGATAGAACAGATTCTACACGATATATGTGTATCTGATGGCGAATGGTCTGTCATGGCTTTAAGATATTTTAATCCAATAGGTGCAGATAAGAGCGGTTTAATCGGTGAAGACCCTAACGGTATACCTAACAATCTAGTACCATACATTGCACAAGTGGCTATTGGAAAACTTGAGTATCTTCGTGTGTTTGGCAACGATTATAATACTCCAGATGGTACGGGTGTTCGTGATTATATCCACGTTGTGGATTTGGCTAAGGGTCATGTTGTGGCTGTGGATTATGCTTTAAAGCACAAGGGCTTTGAACCAGTAAATCTTGGAACTGGCAACGGCTCTAGCGTTCTAGATGTTGTTAAGGCTTATGAAAAGGCTTGTGGTAAGGAAATCCCTTATAAGATTGTTGAACGTCGTGCAGGTGATATCGCTACATCTTTTGCAAATCCTAATAGAGCTAAGGAACTCTTTAATTGGACTGCTAAATTAACTCTTGAAGATATGTGCGTGGATAGTTGGAACTTTACCGTTAAGAATCCTAATGGCTTAGAATGATACCATCTCTATAACACATATTTTACAATGATGTGTAAATAATATTTTAAAGGAGTGATTTTTATGAAAAAGATAACTATTCAAGGCATGATGTGTCAACACTGTGCTAAGTCGGTTACTAAGGCTTTAACTAAGTTAGGTGGCTCGGATATAGATATTAATCTAACCGATGGCTACGCTATTGTAGATATCGAGGCAGACGATACTCAAATTAAGTCAGCTATTGAGGACTTAGACTTTAAGGTCTTGGATATAGTTAGAGTTTAGTTTTAATCTAGGGCGGGTAATTCCGCCCATTCTGTTGTGGAAAGGATTTTTTATGAGCAAGTATATATTTACTTTACTAGTTCCAATAATGTTTATTGTATTGAACGCTTGTAATAGTAGTGTATTAGCGTCATCTTCTAAGTACCTTGATTACGTTGAACAGAAAGGAGTATATATAAATGTTTCTGATTTGAACGTTGCTAGTATCTATCCATTATCTAAAGTGCCTACCAAAGATGGTATTCTATCTCAAAAGAATGTACTAAGAAGTATAGATGAGGTGGACTTCACAGAGGTTACTGTTGTAACTACTATACCAGAAGTGTTGAATCAAATTAATGCAAATGATATTGAAAATCTTACCGCAACTGCTCCTGCTGAGATAGTATCATCTGTAAACCCACCGAATACTGCTTGGACTGAAATTGAGTATATTAAGACTATGTATACTAATGCTCCATGTACGTCTTATAGGTATGCGTTGTACTCATCGTATCAAACTACTTACTATGATGTTGGGTGTGCTATAAACGTTATAGGCATAACTAGTACTGGATTTTATAGACTAAACAATGACAGATACATTCCTTGCGAATATCTTACTGAGAACGATATTCAAGAACCTCTTGCTACTAGTAGAGCAGTAGTATACTACGATTAATAGGTGGTGATTATATGTCTATATTTAATTTTAAATCTAAGATTGCTACTATACCTAAAGAGTGTATCGGTTTAGATGTTAAAGTTGAGAGTAGTATCTGTACAGGTGAAAAGACTATCGGTTTTTACGACCCTAAGACTAAGAAATTACTATACAGTGAGTTAGTAACATCACCTAGTGATGTTGATAACTTCTATAAGAAATATGATATTCACCATAAATAGAATGTATTAATCATTTGACTTTACCTTAATTTAGTGTTATAATTATATTAGTATTTTACCTCACATATTTTATATATTTTTTGGAAAGGATTTTTTTACAATGGACTATAAAAAGCTATCAGAGTTGTTATTTCCTAATGTAGATAAGACTCCACAGTATTTTGAAGAGCTTTATCCACAAAGGAACGTACCTAAAGGTGCGTGTGTAACTCGTATAGGCCCTAGTCCTACAGGGTTTATACATCTAGGAAACTTGTATAATGCTATCATTGGTGAAAGGTTAGCACATCAAAGCGGGGGAATTATATTCCTTAGAATCGAAGATACCGACAGTAAGAGAGAGGTTAAAGGTGCTGTTAGAACCATAATAAAATCTATGAACCACTTTGGTATCCATTTTGATGAGGGTGCTACTTTAAAAAAGCATGATAACAACGGCATATATGCACCTTACAAGCAGAGTGACAGAAAAGAGATATATCAAACCTTTGCTAAGCTATTGGTTAGCATGGGATACGCTTACCCTTGTTTCTGTACTCAAGATGAACTTGCTAGACTACATGAGATTCAACAAAGAGTGGAAGATAACTTCGGTTACTACGAAAGGTATGCTATTTGGCGTGACAGACCTATTGAAGATGTTGAAGATATGTTGGCTAAGGGTGAGCCTTATGTTTTACGTTTTAGGTCTGTGGGTGATATTAACAACTATGTGTATGTAAAAGATGGTATTCGTGGAGAACTTAGGCTTCATGAAAACTATCAAGACTTTGTGTTGCTTAAGTCTGATGGTATTCCAACATATCATTTTGCACACGTTGTAGATGACCATCTTATGAGGACTACTCACGTTATACGTGGGGAAGAGTGGCTTGCAACATTACCTATACACGTGCAACTATTCGATACTCTTGGTTGGGAAAGACCTTTATATTGCCATACTCCACAACTTATGAAGATTGATGAAGATACTGGCAAGAAAAGAAAACTATCTAAGCGTCAAGACCCTGAACTGGCTTTAACTTATTACGTATCTCAAGGATATATTCCCGATGCCGTTTGGGTGTATCTATTGACCGTTCTAAACTCTAACTTTGAAGAGTGGTTCACTGCTAACGCTGATAAGTCTTACTTAGATTTCCCATTCTCATTAGATAAGATGAATAAATCGGGTGCTTTATTAGATATTCCTAAGTTTAATGACATTAGCAAAGAGATTATCTCTAAGCTATCTGTAGAGGATATCTATGATGGTATTGCACAATGGTCTAGGAAATATAATCGCAAGTTCTATAAGGTATTTACTTCTAATCCCGAGTACTCTAAAAAGGTTATAGGTATCGGTAGAAGTGGCGACAAGCCTAGAAAAGATATAGAAAGTTGGAAACAAGCTAGTAAGTTCTTATCTTTCTACTTCGATGATACCTTTAAAAGAAAAGATGATTTCCCTATAAATGCTCAAGGTTCGGACAAGGATATAATATTGACTAAGTATCTTGAAACTTTAGATTTTAACGATTCTCAAGAAGAATGGTTTAACAAGGTTCGTGCCATAGCTGAAGAACTTAACTATGCTCTACAGCCTAAGAAGTATAAAAAGAATCCTGAACTTTATAAGGGTAGCATAGTAGATGTTTCTAACGTTATTAGAGTCGCTTTGACTGGAAGGCAGAACTCACCAGATATCTATGAGATTAGTCAAGCTATGGGTGAAACTATGGTGAGAGATAGAATATCTGAGTGCATAGAATTAAGTAGTTCATAATAACTAGTGTGTTTATGGAAAAACTCGAAACGGTTTAAAGGCACCGTTTCGAGTTTTTTTCGACTGTTTTCACCAAACTATCACAAAATAATCACATTTTCATCTATATATATAATTATAAGTATAACTAAATTTTGTAAAAGGAGTTTTTGTATGGAAGAGAAAAGTAAAGTTGCAGCGGGGCTTTTTGCTTTGTTTTTTGGTCCTTTAGGTGTACATAAGTTTTATCTAGGCTACATTAAAGAGGGCATTATAACATTGTTAATTGCTATTTTTAGTCCTTGGATAACTTTTGGATTTTCTTTGATTGGAATTTGGATTGTTGTGATTATTGAAGGTATACTCTACCTAACAAAATCTGATGAAGATTTTAAAAATACATATGTTATTAATAAGAGACCTTGGTTTTAAAAAAAGTTATCGAAACGATGTTTTAAATCGTTTCGAGTTTTTTGTATGTAAGAAAGTTATCTAATTTCTACTAGATACTTTATGGTGGTCTGTGGCTGTTTGTATACTATAATCTCATCGTTTTGGAGCATCTTTCCTGCGTGTGCGTGTAGACAGTTAGCACCGTTACACATCTCTTGAAGTTTTTGGTAGTTTAGTTGATAGTATTTGCTATCGAAAGAGTAGACATCGTAGGGTTTGCCATAAGCTACTTCGTATAGTCCCATGAATGCCGATTCCGAGTTTCCTCTTGCCCAGTATGAACCATTTAGAGAGGTGTATCCTATAGATTTCCTTGCCTTAGTAGCAAAATAGATGCCATATCCAAACATTTTACCAGTGATTACTGCGTTGGTAGGTCTTAAAACTAATCCACTATTGACTATAGACCACCAGTTTTCATTGCGACTACCATGCCATAGTAGTTTAGTATCGGGATTATTATTTGCCTTAAGGTATGTATCAAAAGCGTTTTGAGTAGCTATATTCTTGACTCTCCAAGCTTTATAGAACTTATCCTCATCGTTACCTAAGCAATATTTAATCTTTATGATGTCTAAGTCATCAACGGGTTCGAATTCTAATCCCATAGCCTCTAATATGGTCATGGTGGGAGTGTTCTCCTCAACCTGTTCAGTGTTCTGAGCTATTGTATGTTGATATACTTGTCCTTTCATGACGTCTAATAGGTCTTGTTCCTTTTGGATAATATTGCTATAGTCCTCGTTGGACGTCGCTAAGAAGTCAGAAACTTTCTTCATCTTTCTAGGAATAACCTCAAAGAGTTCTAGTAATAGCCTATTAAAATCATCAACGCTTACAATGGTAGTTAAGTTCGTAAGGATATCTTGAGCCTTATCCACCATAGCTTGAGTAACCTTATTTGAAGTAATGTTATAGTTGGCTGAGATTGTCTGTCTAGCCATCTTTTGAAGTCTATCCACAATATTTTGAATATCCTTATTTGGGATATCTAAGTATAGTTTTTTAGGTTCTTCTTCTTGTATTAAGTCTGTCATAAGTTCCGATTTATCTGTATAGCCCTTAGCAAGTTTCTCTCGGAGTTTCTTGTTCCAATCCTTAATGGGGTAGCTTCTTATTTGAGGTATACTTCCTACACGTCCATACTCTACTGTAAATGTATCTCCCTTTGGAATCATCTTGTAGTATTTGTTGTTGTTGGCATTGGCTGTAACCATCATAAGATACATAACCTTATATTCCATATTAAAAAAACCTCCTAGAACTTATAAGTAACAGATTAATATTTCTATATCGGTATCTTGAAAGACTTCATATATTAAAGGCTTTACCGATTTCCAACTTAGTCCGTCCATACCACACGATATATGTGGCATGGCTATCTTTTTAATGCCTAACTTTAAGCATTGTTTTCTCATATCTTTTAGAGCATTTCTAAGAGTATCATAAGTAGGTCTATCGTATAGAGTCTTTTTAGTTACTAGGTTAAATACATTATCTATTAGTAGGGCACAGTTCTTATCTTTCTTATTTGGATAGAATGCGTTTAGTTTATAGCTCATAGCATATTCTTTATTAATCTTTTTGGCAATACCAGCCCCTAAAGAATAGTCCCCCGATATTGAATGTGCTATGTAGTACTCTTTAGGTACAGAGAATATATCCATGCGTTCTTCGTGTATTAAACTAGTGGTGTTCATAGAATCAATCCTTTCCGATGTGTTGTTAATATTATACAGTTAATAGGACTATTTTGTCAATGGCTATATGTACGTTTTTTAACGCATAGAAAAGCAGAGTATCAGCTGTGAATATTTCTTCTATAGTACTTGTGATTCTGTACCTTCATATGATATAATATATATATACCATCTTATTGCTACAAGGAGTTGATTTGTTATGAATAGAATAGTATTATTATGTGCAGTATCTATTATGTGTGGTGTGGTCTTTATCGGTTGCGATAGAATATCTAATGATGATACCGTTAATAATCAAGATTCTTTAGAAACTACTACCAACATTGATGATACTTCCATTACCGAGATTTTAGAAGATACTCAAGTTAGTATGACTATCTCTCTTGAAACCGTTCCAATGGCAACTAATTCAAGCGTTGAAATCTCTACCGATACCACTACCTCTACAAGTGCTACCTATAGTACTACTTTAGATGCTACAGAAGTTACTACTTCTTATACCTCTACAATAGATACTTCAAGTTCTTCAGAAGAATATACTACACCTAATATGTTGGATTTGGTTGAGTTTACTAACAATCAAGATGCCTTACCCCCTTTAGATGATACATTACAAACTCTATTTCAAGATGCTTTCTACACATACTATGAGTTTACTTCCGCTGAAACTATCCAAGTGGATAAGTTGGATATTATAGACGTTGATGGAAGAGAGTACTCTAAAGTTATAGATAATAGGTTTACTTCTATTGATGAGGTTTCAACTTACCTTAGTCAGTACTTCACCGATGACTTTATTGAAAGCTCTTACATATTAAACAGATTTATAGAACTTAATGGCAGTCTATACACTAACATAGTTGCTAGAAGTTGCAATGTATCATATTGTGGTCATACCTTTGAAATCCTTGAACAGTCTACCGATGAGATTTCTTTTCAGGCTTTAGTATACTTCAATATCGAGGGTACTTGGATTCAAGACTATTACTTTATAAATGAAACTCCTAACGTCGATTACGTTACAGAACTTTCACGATACGTCTTAGTGAATACTCCTAACGGTTGGCGTTTCGATACTTTCTCACCTATATATTAGTTAAAGGAACATCTTATATTAAGATGTTCCTTTAACATTAAAATGTTATCCAACACACTTTTTGAACTTAGTCTTTCTATCGAAAGCTGGATTGAATGCATAGAAGTTCTTACTATCTAAATTTTCCTGTACTATCCTTAAAGATTCTCCAAAACGTTGGAAGTGTACTATCTCACGTTCACGTAAGAATCTTAGAGGTTCTTTAACGTCATAGGTATCTGCAAGGCGTAGCAGATTATCATAGGTGGTACGAGCTTTCTGCTCTGCTCCCATATCGTTTGATAGGTCGGTTATAGGGTCGCCACAACTTTGAAAGTAACTTGCGGTAAATGGTACTCCAGTCGCTGCAACTGGATATATTCCCGTAGTATGGTCTACAAAGTATGGTGCAAAACCACTGTTCTTAATCTCTTCCGTCGTTAAGTTCCTAGTAAGCTGATATACTATCGCCGATATTATCTCCATGTGTGCAAGTTCTTCTGTACCTAAAAAGTTATCTATATTGTATAATAAGGGACTCCCAGCAAGTAGCTGGGAGTTTTTCAATCTAAGATATATCTGTAGTAGGCAGTTCATCGATGTTAGTTAAATTCTTTAGCCATCTGTACTTTTTGTAATTTTTATATACTGCGGGTAGTTTAATAATCTCATCTATGTTTATGATTATATACACCATAGGGACTGAAAGTTTAAGTACGAAAGCACATAGTAATCCTAACGGAACGGTTACAGCCCACATAGTTATGGTATCACATATAAAGCCGAACTTACTATCTCCACCTGCACAGAATATTCCTGATATGGTTGCCATATTCAAAGATTTTCCTACTACGTAGTAAGAACATACTACTAACATGATTCTTAGATATGAACGTGCGGTATCGGTTAAGCCTGTAAATAGTGGTGTAAATGGTATTATCAATAATATTATTGCTCCCGATACTAAACCACTGATTAGTGCAAACTTGCATACCTTAGATGCATAACTCTTAGCCGTATCGAGATTTCCTTTTCCTAACTCATTTCCAACCAATATACCTCCACCATTGCCTACGCCAGTACAGAAACATATTACTAAGTTCTTTATTATGTTAGCTATAGAATTTGCAGCAGTAGCATCACTGTTCATGTGTCCCATAATTACTGAATACATAGCGAATCCACAACCCCATACTAAAGAGTTACCTAACGTTAAGATGGTATACTTCCAAAAATCTTTTTTCAAGAAAGTATCGTTGTGTAGTATGTATTTTAGTTTAATCTTTATGTTGTCTTTATTAAGCATAATAGCCATAGTCCAGAGTAGTTCAATAAATTTAGATATCACTGTTGCTATTGCAGCACCTTTAACCCCTAAAGCTGGAAAGATTCCAATGCCGAATATTAGTATAGCATTAAGTACTATATTAATCGCTACGGATACGAAACTTATTATGGAACTCTTTAAGGCTAAACCGCAGTTTTTCATAACGCATAGATATATCTGTGATATTGCTAACAGAATATATGATATAGCTACGGATTGAAGATACTCTGCTCCCATATCTATTAAAATAGTATCTGATGTGAAGATTTTCATCAAAAGTTTTGGAAAGAACTCTGCACCTATGAAGAATATTATCGAGATTAATATTGAACTCTTTAAAGCTATGCCTATAATCTTTTCTATGGATTTTTTATCTTCTATTCCCCAATACTGTGCTACAAATATTGATGTTCCAGTAGATATTCCACTTATGAATAGGTTGTATATAAACTGAATCTGTCCTGCCAACGATACTGCCGATAGTGAATCTTGGCTTAAAATACCTAGCATCAAAGCATCGGAAGTACTAACCAATGCCAATACTAACTGCTGAAATGCTATAGGTAACACTATAGTTAATAGTTTTCTGTTGAAACTTATATTTTTATCTTTCATTGTTATAGAACCCCCTTAGTTCATATATATTATATATTAATCTTAAGAGGATTTCTATTCAAATAGTGACATCTTTATAGTAGATTTTTAACTTTTTTAAGATACTCCTAAAAGCTTAAAGTCTATAGTATAGTTCGATAGTTTTCCCTTAGTAGTATATTCTAGTAGTATTCCTAGAGGGACTCCATTTATATGTACTTCCATAGTGTTATTTTTATATACTATAATTCTATCCACCAGTTCATGGCATATCTCATTGCAAGGCTGTTTAAAGTCTAGTAGAGAAGTTATATTGTTTATATTTAGTTGTGTGTTGTAATAGTGTTGTAGTTCATATACTTTGTTTTGCAATCTATTAATCTGTTGGTTGTAGTATTCTTTTTGGGTGGATAGTTCTTCTTTAGATATTATACTACTAAGCATGGAATCTATTAGAAGAGTCTTTTTATCTTGTATGGTTTTAATCTGCTGATATGCGTTATTAATCTCTGTATCTAAGTTGGATAGGTTCCTTAATTCATTAGTTATGGTGTTGATAACATCACCTTGATGTACATCTATTAGACTCAAAATGTAACCAATACTAGATGTTAGAACTCTATCATTAATGGATATGTTGTTACACCGTTGTACTCCATACTTAGCGTTAATAGAACATCGCCAACACTTATACTTAGAGCCATTCTTTAAAGTCTTAGTTCTGCCTACAAACTTTTGATTACATTCTCCACAGAATATCTTACCACTGCACCAATATCTATTGGAATATCTATCATGGATATTTGAACGTCTTTTAAGTTCTGTTTGAGTATCATTCCAAGTATGTCTGTCTATTATAGCGTCATGGTGATTTTTTATGTACACCATACTGTCTATGTCGGTGTTATATCGTTTTTTATGCGTTAGGTAGTTCGGCGTGATGGTCTTGCTCTGTAGCAAATCTCCGACGTACTTTTCATTCTTTAATATCTTTAAGATGGTTGCATTAGACCAAGCCTTTGCATACTTTGGATATATTCCTTCTGCATATAGTTCATTGGCAATGGTATGAGTTCCTTTACCCTCATTTAGAAACTTGTGGAATATTAACTTAACTATAGGAACTTCCTCTTGATTGATATAGATGTTGCCATCTTTAACGATGTAACCTAATAAATCTCTGCCAAATACAGTACCTTGTTCCATCTTTCTACGTTGTCCCCACTTAACACGTTCAGAAGTTTTTCTGCTTTCCTCTTGTGCAATACTAGACATTATAGTTAATCTTAGTTCGCAATCATCGTTGAGAGTATCGATGTTATCGTTTAAGAAGATTACTCCAATACCAAGAGATTTTAACGTTCTCACACACGATAGTGTATCGACTGTGTTTCTTGCGAATCTGCTTACTTCTTTAGTATATATTACATCGAATAGGTTATGTTGAGCATCTACTAACATTCTATTAAACTGTTCACGCCTATTTAAAGAAGTTCCACTTATGCCGATATCGTAATATATTCTTATTAGTTTTAGGGTTGGATTCTTTTCAATATACTCATTAAAGTATGCTATCTGATTTTCAAGGCTATTTAGCTGGTCATCTCTATCGGTGGATACCCTACAGTAAGCTACTGCTCTTTTAATGTTTTCACCTTCTTTTTATAGTTATCTAATAGTTTTATTAGTTGAGTATTATCTATTATGTTGTCGTTGTGTAGTTTTTTGTAGAATCCTGTAGCTATTAAACTCTCAATGTGAAGTAGTTCTTTTTTAGATAATGTTATGCTGTTAGATATAAAATCGCCCCCTTAGTATATAATACTATAGATGTAACAGTATTTATTCTTGTTGAACGTTTATAATATATTGTGGATTTACAAACGGTCTAAAATGGTGTATAATAGTATAATAATAGATTTGAAAGGAGATGTTTTTTAGTGAATATGGTAATATTATTATCTGGTTTTATAGTATTACTATGTATAGTATGTACTAAGTTCTCTAATAAGATAGGTATACCTAGTCTATTTCTATTCATAGCGTTAGGACTTTTATTCGGTTCTGATGGTATTTTAAAGATAGACTTCGATAACTACTTATTCGCAGAGAACGTATGTTCAATTGCTTTGATATTTATAATGTTCTATGGTGGCTTTGGTACTCGTTGGAAAACTGCTAAACCCGTAGCAGTAAAATCCATGATTCTTTCTACCATAGGAGTAGTAGCCACTGCTTTCTGTGTGGGATTATTTTGTTACTATGTGTTAAAGATATCTTTTTTAGAAAGTTTATTAATAGGCTCGGTTATAAGTTGTACCGATGCTACTTCAGTATTCTCTATCTTAAGAAGTAAGAATCTATCTTTAAAGTATAGAACAGATGCACTTTTAGAGGTCGAAAGTGGTAGTAATGACCCTTGTGCCTATATGATGACCATGATTATAGTATCGATAATAAACGGTGAAAACTCTTCTGTTGGCGATATAGTCTTAATGGTGATAGCTCAGTTTGTGTTTGCAATCATATTTGGAGTGGGCATAGCATTGCTATCACTTTGGATTTTAAAGAAGTTCCCATTAATATCTAATGAGTTTTGTACTCTTTTTATGTTTGGCATAATATTAATATCTTACGCTTTGCCAGTTGTATTCGGTGGAAATGGATATCTAAGTACTTACATAACGGGTATTATTATGGGAAATAACTATATTAAGCAAAAAAAAGAATCTAGTGCAGTTCTATGATAGTTTAACTACCATTATGCAGATGTACATATTCTTTCTTTTAGGTCTATTAGCATATCCATCTAAGATGTTGCCCATAATTCCAAAAGCTTTGATAATTGTATTATTCTTGACCTTTATAGCTAGACCTTTAGTTATAACATTGTTTTTAAAACCATTTGGGTGTTCTTTTAAACAGATAGGCGTAGTATCGTGGGCAGGTTTAAGAGGAGCATCTTCAATAGTATTTTCAATCACTGCTACAGTAAATGCCACCAATTTAGAGAATGACATCTTTCATATAGTATTTTTTATAGTATTAATATCCATATCGATGCAAGGTAGCCTATTGCCGTTAGTATCCAAAAAGTTGAATATGATTGACGAAACTTCCGATGTTAGAAAAACCTTTACCGACTATCAACAGGAAAATGATATACAGTTTATAAGAGTTAAGGTGCATGAAAATCAAAAATGGTGCAATAAGATGCTCAGAGATTTAGATATTCCACCACAAACTTTAATAGTAACCGTCGAAAGAGGTGGCAAAACTATTATTCCTAATGGAACTACTACCATAGAGGCTAATGACGTTTTAATATTAACTGCACCACCCTTTAAAGATACTAAGAATATGGAAATGTCCGAGATTGAAATATCACATGACCATGATTGGATAGATAAGCCTATTAAAGAGTTAAATCTACCTACGGATACTTTAATAGTTATGATTAAACGGCATGGTTTAACTATTGTTCCTAATGGTGATACCATAGTTCAGTTAAACGATGTTCTTGTCCTTGAAACTATTGAGGTTTTAGTATAATATGCTTTTTAGGTAACTATATACCTATATCGGTTAAAGCACCTTTAACTTCATTGTAAGGTATTACATATCTTTGGTTTAAATATCTCATAGATGCACCAAGTTCACCATCGGGGCCACCTAGTTGTGTAATGATTAATTTTGCAAGTTTAGGATTAGGTTCTTTAATGTTTACAGGGCATTCAAGTTTCTTCTCATACTTCCACATATATTAATCACAGCTCCTTTCCCATGGAAATGGTTGTGTAGCCCATTCCCAAGATGTTGCGTCGTCGTTTAAATGTTCAGCGGTAATGGGGCCAAAGCGTCGAGTATACTCATCTACAGCTTTATTTTTTAGAGTTAGATATTTCTTAAAGTAGTTTAAGGCACGTTGACAGTTAGGGTGAGTATCTAGGTAGAGATTAAGTTCGTAGAGTGAAAAGTCATACATTTGAATAGTCTTTAATAGTTTTTCTCTATCGTTCATAGTCCATACCTCCCTCACATAAGAATGGTAAATCTAGTTCTGTGAACATAGTGCCACGCTTTAAAGAGTCTTCTGGGGACATAGGTTCTTCCCACATTTGGTATGGTGTGAATGCAGATGCAAGTGGAATATCTTTAGGTAACCTAGTGGTTGGTATCTTAGTTTCTTGGTTTAAGTTTTGATGTTCCAAATAAACTGCTCCTTTCTGTAAGATATTGTAAACCATTGAACTTTTATGGGATACATTAATATAATATGTAGATATTTATTCTTTTGATACCATATTTTTAACTTATTTTTAGTATATAATAAATATACCTCCTTACTAAAAAGTAAAGAGGTATATTTCTATGTTATTGTATTATACTTTCATGTATTATAGGTTAGCGTTGGAATCATCTACTTCTACTTCAACGGCATCATCTACTACTATTTCTTCGGGAGCAACGCTAGGTTGTTCCTCGGCAGTAGTAGTTGCAACGGCAACAGCACTTCCACAAGCTGGACAGTAACTAGCGTTCTTTGCAACCTTAGCACCACAAGAACACACTATAAAATCTTCTAGGGCAATTAATTGAGAGTTTAACTTAGCAATAGTTTCTTTAGAAGTTTCAATGGAAGTAATATACTCGGCAAACTCAGGAGATGGTTGAGTAGCAAATAGTTCCATGTACTTTTTACCTATTAAAGCATATTGTTTTTCTATGTTATCATCTTCTTTATGGATAGCACTCTTTAACTTTTGCTTTTCAACAGCAGTCTTAGATGCGTCACCAACGGTAGTTCCAGCCTCTTTTACCTTACTACCAACTGCAGATGCAGTATTTTTTACCTTATCGAAAAAACTTCCCATAATCAAAAAGACCTCCTTATTTCAATCCACGCTCGGTATATTATCAGAGTGCGATGTGCGTACATTGGTACGTATGAATAGACCTCGTGTCAGTAGGGAATACCGATTTTTCTCCGCCCACCACTGCCATTAAAATTCCTTTTAGCAATTCATCTGTCTTTATGATTATAACATTTTATAATATGAAAGTCAAGTGTTTTTTGTAAAAAAATACCTAAATATTGCAACATTAGAGTTATCTTACCCTATAGCAACCTTCGTAGATATCTTCACCGTTACGAACCATTCTAGCCAAGACTACAAACCTATCATGATTAGTGGAACTTCCTGTATTGCAAGTAGATAGTGTAAGTAGCTTATCGCCATATTGAACGTCCACACCAGTTATTATCAACGATTTATTGAATGCTTTATTTACATAATAGTAGAATGTATTTGGGTCGGAAAGGTCGGAGTATTTCCAAAATTCAAAGTCTGAACCCTCAAGACCGTTGCATATCATGTAAGCGTATATCTTATAGTAACTGTATCCATTGGAACTAGATAGCGTTATTATTGGATTCTTTTCGTAGAAGTCGGAATCATCTCTGTACTTTTTGAGCGTGGAGAACATAGAACCGTTTGCCATGTTATGTCCATATAGCGTGATTAAATCAGACTGTTGTCCGTTATCATCGAACGTTCCATAACAGTCCATGAATATCCACCCTGAATTAGATTCATTGCCATAGAAATCATGGCTTAGGTAGAAAGAGTTATCAGTAGTCTGAGTAAATGCATAGCTTATGTTTGTATTACTAATACTAATCCAACCTCTGGTATCTGAGTTATCATTCTTTAAATTAGCAACCTTTTCAGAGTATGCACTTGGCAGACTTGCTCGTGATATGTTTGAATGGTCTGCAACATATTCAACCAAAGGTTCTAAAGTGGTGGCTACAGTTTCAGAAGTAGTTTCAGTTTCAGTTTCAGTGGTGACAGTAGTCACTGTAGTGGTAGTTATTTCGGTAGTAGTACTTTCTGTAGTAGTGGTATTAGAATATCCTATAGCTTCCATTCTAGTTACTGGTTGAGTATCCATTCTATTCTTAAAGAATATGAAAGCTACCATAACAATAACTATTATGGTAAATAGTAGAGCATCTGTTACAATCTTCTTTCTGTTTTGCAAACGTATCACCTCGTAAGATTAATGATAGGGTTGTAGGCTTCTTTATAGTCATAGGCGAACAGAGTTCGCCTATTTAGTATTATGATTTCAATCCACTTACACTGTTGAAGTGGGGGAATTTTTGCTGAAATTAGTTAAATGGTACGAATGAAGAGCCATCATAACTACCGCCCTTTAGTTCATACCATAACGATGGCATCAATGGGTCGGGATTGAACGTTGCACCTTCAGTACCTTCATATACATCTTCACCTGCACGAACACGTCTAGCGACTACTACCAACCTACCATCGCCACTGCTACCAAATAGATAGTTAGAAGTACAGGTAGATAGTGTAACTAACTTATCGCCATAGGTTACATCTACATCATTAGATATTAAACTTCTCATCTTGCAGTTGTTAGCGTAGTCATAGAACTCATCTTCTGAGTTAAAAGCTATCTTATTATAGTATTGGAACTGTTCTTCGTTGTCTGGGTCTACATTTTCTATGAATACAGAGAATATCTTATATAGTGAAGTTTCATATCGAGAGCTTATCTGTATTATAGGGTGTTCCTCATAGTAGCCTTCTTCGTCTTTATACTTCTTAAGTTGACCGAACATAGACTCATCTTGCATATTATGACCGTATATTACCATGTTAGTACTTTGAGAATCTCCTCCCATTATGCATCTGTAGTCTAAGAATATAGAACCTGCCTTAGCCTCTTGACCTAAGAAGTTATGTGTCAGATAGAACTCTTTCTCTTCTTCAGTAGTCTTTTGAACTATAGGATAGTCTATTCTAGTACCATCTATATAGATTGAACCAACGTAGTCAGAGTTTTGAGATATCCAATAGTCAGCCTCTGGAGAGTTGATATATATAGTTCTAGTTTCACCGTCTACCACTTCAGTTTCTGTGGTAGGTGCTTGAATATAACCTTCATCATCTGGGGTAGTAGTTACTTCAGCATCATCTACGGTTTCAACGTATGGTTGTAGACCTGCATATAGTTGTTCATACATCTTATCGTTCTTATAGTTTTGATAGAAATAATCGAACACTAGGTATACACACACACCAAATATTATTACAGATATCAAGAACACTATCTTTCGTAAACCTTCCGCAAAGGAATCTTCTGCACAAGGAAATAGTTCTCTTAGTATATCTTTAAGAGTAGTTTTTTTCTTCTTTTTTTTACTTTTGCCTTTAGCAGTAGCAGAAGCCATCACACAAACCTCCTATTAGTTTAGTCTTGTATGTTTTCTAGCATAGAGATAACTATTTCGAATACACATATAGTAGTTTTGCGTCTAATAGTATCTCGGTCGTAACCCATACCCCAAAGCTTTAGTAATCTTACAAAGGTTCTTTCTTTAAAGTATATACCAACGTATACAGTACCTATTGGAGTATTGATATCAGAAGTAGGTCCAGCGAATCCAGTTACAGATACACAGATATCAGCACCTGAACGAATCTTTAAACCTTTAGCCATAGCTTCAGCCGTTTCATAGCTAACCGTACCTAATGCATCTAATATTACAGGAGATACGTTTAAAAATTCGGTTTTCATTCTATTGGAGTAAGTACATACACCAAACTCATATACAGAAGACGCTCCAGGTATTGAAGTTATAGCTTGAGATATCATACCACCAGTGCAACTTTCGGCAACCGCTATGGTTAGGTTACTATTTTTTAATAAAGTTACCATCTTTTTAGCCAACATTGATGTATCATCGATTGTACTTATAGGTGAATATGATATTTTTAGATTGTTACTATCCATTTGCACACCGCCAAGTTAAAACATTAAAGTTAATAATGGTTGTATGGCAGATGTTACACCTACCATATCTTTTAATATATTTAAAAGCAGAAAACTGCTATTATTTGCACCCTGCTAGGCAGGGATAGAAAAAATTTATTGAAGAAGGGTTGATGTCTTAATAATGCTAAGGTATTACAAACCTTAGAGGAACTTGCTTAGGTGGAGTCCTAAATATGTAATGTGTGAAATTACAAGGACTCCACCTTGCAAGTAGTAAAAAGAGTTTATTATGAAGATTAAAAAAATCTAGTCAGCATATTTAACTATTAGAGTAGTATTCTCTACGGCTTTGTTAATAAGTTCAGTGAAATTGAACCTATTTTGAGCCTTTTCAACTTCCTCTATAGAAGGCTTAGTCTTTGGGTGTTTTGGAGTAAACACAGTACAGCAATCTTCATAGGGGAGTGTAGAGGTTTCAAAGGTATTAATCTTTCTAGCAATGTTTATAATCTCTAACTTGTCCATGCCAATTACTGGTCTAAAGACTGGAATCTTGCATACTGCATCGGTACAAGCTATAGCTTTTAAGGTTTGACTTGCAACTTGTCCAACGCTTTCGCCTGTAATTAGTGCCTCACAGAACTGTTTTTCAGCTATCCTTTGAGCAATTTCCATCATAAGCCTACGCATAATTATGGTGAAGTATTCTTCGGGGCAATTATTTTTAATAGCCTCTTGAATCTCTGTAAAAGGAACACAGAAGAATGCAATAGTACCACAGTAATCTGTTAGCTTTTCGCATAGAGTTTCAACCTTAAGTCTAGCTCTTTCAGAAGTGTATGGTGGGCTTACGTAATGTATTGCAGATATCTGTAAGCCACGTTTAGCCATCATATAACAAGCTACGGGGCTATCTATACCACCTGATAGCAAGGCTAAGGCTCTGCCTGAACTTGCTACAGGTAGACCACCAGCACCTTCTATATTGCCAGTATGGATATATGCATTAGTATCACGAATCTCTACGGTTACTAAAACTTGTGGATTTTTAACGTCTACCGTTAGGTTTGGAAAGCGTTCAAGAATCTCATGACCTAGTTCTGTGCATACTTCGGGAGATTTCATGTGAAAGTTTTTGTCGGCACGTTTGCACTCTACTTTAAAGGTTTTGGCATAGGGTAGAACGTCCTCAAGGTATTCTAAGGTGGTTTTAACTATGTCATTAAAATCTTTTTTGCAAATAGCACACCTACAAAGTGCCGATATGCCAAATACTTGCTGTAGCCTTTCAAGGAAGGTATCTATATTTTCTGGTGAAGTATCTTTTGGAAGTATATACAGTGTAGATTGCATACTTTTGATACTAAATTCACCAACAGATTTTAGCTTTCTCTTTATATTCTGTATCAATAGTCTTTCAAATGATGTCTTGTTGTTACCTTTTAAAACAATCTCACCGTACTTAGCGAGTATAATTTCGTTTATCATAAGTTTGATAATCCTTTCATGATGTAGGAACTTTTTTTATTCTGTGGAACATCTATGGTAGATGTTCCACAAATCTATATAGGCTATTCTCATAATCTAATTAACTTTTTTTTGGGGGTGAGGATAATGCTTATTAAGACATATCCTCGCATACTATTCTATTCTAAAGGCGTTTATCGTAGTAGTAAGTAAGATATCTAGCCATAACACTATCTATAATTACGGCAATAGATACGAACACCGAAGCGTTAAAGTATCCCATTAGAGCTAGTATTATTATGGTAGCTAAGCACAAATACACCATAATTAAGTTGGTTTTAGACTGTGCTTTATCTCTAATGAGAATGTTTCGTTCGTCATGAAGTTCTATCTGTTCAAGTTTTTTTTCTTGAGCGGTCTTTCTATGGTACTTACCTAATAGCATCAATATAACGGCTATAGGGAATCCAATAAATATTATTATATCTTTTCTAAATATAGCATATAGGAAAGCAGTAACTATCTCTAACACTGTTCCAATATTAAATATTACCTTTTTAACATCTTTCTTAGTCATACAACATTACTCCTCGTATATGAATATATCTTCAATCTTTAGCTTAAAGTATCTAGCTATTTTAAAGGCTAGTATAATCGAGGGGTTATATCTTCCGTTTTCAAGAGAGCCTATTGTTTGTCTTGAAACTTCTAAAGCCTCTGCAAGTTCTTCTTGCTTTATGCCCTTGCTTTTACGGATTTCCTCCAATCTATTCTTCAACGATTTTGACCTCCGTTTTCTGCGTAAGATATTTATATGCTATGGAAAGTCCGCTTTACATACTTAATATTATCACATTGAATTAGAAATGTCAAGTATGTTTTCCATTTTCATGACAAGTAAGTTTTACATTTCGTTAAACCTGCACATATTCAGTCTAAAATGGATATAGTATTTAGTGCAAAATCACAATTAATTTTTTTCTTATTTTGGATTGATTTTTCTTAGAAAGTATTATATAATAATATCTGTAGATTACCCTAGTTTTAGAAAGGATTTTTATACTATGAAAATTCAATTAACTGGTAATAGTTTGAAAGTAATAGCAATGGTTACTATGTTCATAGACCACTTTGGAATACTAATATTTCCAGATGTAACTTTGTTTAGAATCGTTGGTAGGGTATCTTTTCCAATATACGCTTATCTAATAGCCGAGGGTTGTAAGTATACTAAGAACAGAGTTAAATACTTCTTGCAAGTCTTTATATTAGGATTAATCTGTAGCGTGGTGTTCATGGTTATGGAACGGTATATATTCTTCTGTATATTGATAACCTTTTCGATATCTATACTTATGATATATCTTTTAGACTATGTTAAAAAGTCTTTAAAAAGTAGATGGATATTATTAACCTTAGCTTTGGCAGGTACATTCTTTTTATGCAAGTATGTTGAGGTTGATTATGGTTTCTTTGGTGCTTTAGTTCCTATAATTACTTACTTAACTGATAGGAAACCGTACAAGTTTTTACTATTTACACTATCTTTAATAGTATTAATATTGGCAGTAGATAACTCTATACAGATATATTGTTTACTATCCTTGCCTTTTATACTACTATATAATGGTAAGCGTGGAAAGTATAATCTTAAAAAGTTTTTCTACTTATTCTATCCTAGTCACTTTGTTGTTATATATGCCTTAAGCATAATATTGGCGATGTTATAGTAAATGTGTCTAAGTACGGTGTGGATTTATAGTCAAATTTCACAAAGTTAGCAAACCTATCTTGATTTATTACCTCTTATTGTGTATAATAGTTTCAATGAATGAATTTTGTAATCTATTTGTAACCGTAATGTTACTAATCTTATACGTTTTCGTATTTTAGTAAATCGTGAAATTTTTAAAGTCCTTATGGGTGATTTTAGTATTATCTATTAAGGTTCATGTAATATTGTCGTCTATTTAGAATGGAGGAAAAATGAAATGGTTAAGAAATTTTTAAGCCTAGTTTGTTGTTTCGCTGTATGTACTCCTATAGTTACTAGTGTTGCAGTACAAGATGCTCAAAATACTACTATAGTTACCTATGCTGAAGATAGTTATAATATGAAAGCTAGTAGCAAGGCAGTAAAACTTATTGAGGAATGTGAGGGATTCTCATCTACGGCTTATTGGGACTATAAACAGTGGACTATTGGTTATGGTACATACGTTGCAAGTGATACTACATATCCTAACGGTATTACCGAGGCAGAGGCTGAACAGTTACTATATAATGCCCTTACATATTACGAGAATTGTGTAAATGGTTTCTTAAAAAGACATGAGATTTCTGTTAATCAAGACCAGTTCGATGCTTTAGTTTGCTTTACATATGCTCTACCTGCATGGTCTTATAAGGGTAACGAAGATTACTCTATCGCTCAAATGATGATTAACGGTTGGGAAAATTACTCTGAACAGGAAATTTTCGATACATTCGGTCTATACGTTAAGGCTGGTTCTGGTGAGAATAAGGTTACTCTACCAGGTCTTGTAAAAAGAAGATTGATGGAAGCTTCTCTATTCTTATACGGCGATACTACTTATACTATGCCTAAAAATATGGTTTCAAGTACTACTAGTACTGAAACTTCTACTGAAACCTCTACTACTGAAACTCAAGTGTTAGTTACCGATACAAGTACATCTGATAGTGATAAGTATACTAGCTATAAGGTGTTCTCTGAAAACGGTGTTAGACTACGCAGTGATTACGGTTTAGACGGTGACAAGTTGACAGTGATTCCTGAAGGTGCTATAATCTCTACTAACGAAACCGTTACCGCTGATGGATATCTTTGGGGTAAGGTTGAGTATGATGGTATAACTGGTTGGTGTGCATTAAATTACTGCGATGAAATGAAAGATGGTAGTGTTATAGGTGATGTTAATGGCGATGGTAAAATATCCTCTATAGATGCTAGCATTATTAATCGTTGTGCTAAGAACGTCTTGACTCTTACAGATGAGCAGTTTGAAGCTGCTGACTTAAATCAAGATGGCAAGATTACTATGGAAGATTATAACCTATTCTTAGAAATCTATTTAAACTAATACCAAAATTTACCGAGAGTGAATTAATACATTTTATGACTATGAACTTTTTTTAAGTTTATAGTCATTTTTTGTTGCAATAAAGAATATCTTAGTGTATAATTAAAATTATTATTAGTATAAAGGTGGTTTGTATACATTATGCAAGGAAAGACTCATATAGCTGGAGCAGTCGCTCTTACTACTTTGATTACTCAACCAAAGACTATTGGTGAACTTTTATTATGTGTAGGAATATCTGCGGTAGGTGGAGCTATCTGCGATATAGATGTAGATGGCTCTATTGGTAGTAAACAACTAAAAAAGATTAGTGGCTTTGGAATTATAGTCTTGTTATTGTTGGTAGTGGCATTATTGACAGGTCGGGCTGAGTTCTCATCGGTGATGGCTAAAGAAAACTCTTTAGTGCGAACGTGCTTTGGTATAGTGGCTATGTTCGTTCTATGTTGGTTTGGAAAGAATCAACCACATAGAACCTTTATGCATTCCATTTTAGGAGTAGCTTTAATCACAGGAGCGTCTTACCTAGTATTTACTGAAATTTGGATATATATGCTCTTAGGTATGATATCGCATATACTTTTAGACCTTCTAAACAAAAAAAGAGTGCCTTTACTGTATCCACTAAAGAAACCTAAGTTCGCTTTAGGTGTATGTACTGCCGATAGTGTCGTAAATACGATTCTATTCTATGTATTCTCAGTTATGTGCGTCTTTGAGTTTGGATTCTTTATATATAAGATTTTTATTAGTTGATAGTTATTAATTGTTAATTAATACAACTAATTACTATATCTTTTATGATAGGCTTTTGAGCATTTATAGTAATGGCTTTTAAAAGGCTATCTTCTACTTGAGATGGGTCTGTGACCTTACTAGAGTACAGTGTAGCAATAGTATCACCAATGGATATACTATCACCTAATTGGTGGTTGAATACTATTCCAGCTGAATAGTCTATGCTATCGGATTTAGTATGTCTACCTGCTCCCAAGTTTAACGATGCTATTCCAACCTCTTGACTATCTATACTTTGAATATATCCACTAACCTTTGACTTTACTTCATAGCTATACCTAGGAACATCAAATATAGAATAGTCATCAACTATTTTAGCGTTTCCCCCTTGATATTCTATCATCTTCGAGAACGTTTCAAGTGCCTTACCACTAGATATAGCATCTAAGACTTTATCTTTTACGGTAACATAATCTGTATTTAATGCCGTTGATACTATCTCTGTAGATAGTTCTACGCATAGGTCTAGTAGATTTCCTCTAGTATTTCCCTTTAGAGTTTCTATAGCCTCTATGACCTCTAAAGAGTTACCTACATTGTATCCTAGAGGTGCATTCATATCGGTAATTAATGCAGTACATCTCTTATTGTAGAACTTTCCTATATCCACCATTAGATTAGCTAGAGTTGTTGCATCTGCGATATCTTTCATAAATGCACCACTTCCACACTTAACGTCTAAAACGATACAATCTGAATTGAGTGCTAACTTTTTACTCATAATGCTAGAACTTATCAAAGGGATACTATCTACGGTAGCGGTAACGTCCCTAAGAGCATAGATTTTTTTATCTGCGGGGGTTAGGTTTCCGCTCTGCGATACTATCGCACAACCAACTTCATTTATGGTCTTGATAAAATCTGTATGAGATAGCTCTACGTTAAAGTTTGGAATGCTTTCCAACTTATCGATAGTTCCACCAGTATGACCTAATCCACGACCAGACATTTTAGGCATTTTAACTCCACAACTAGCTACTATTGGTGCAACTATTAGAGTAGTCTTATCACCGACACCTCCAGTACTATGCTTATCGGCAGTGATACCCTCTACACTCTCCCAAGAAAGAATCTCTCCTGACCTTTTCATACAATCGGTTAAGTAGAACGTTTCCTCTTTAGATAGTCCATTTAGACACACTGCCATAAGCCATGCCGACATTTGATAGTCTGGAATAGTACCATCTACATAGCCTTTTACTAGGTAAGATACTTCTTGTATACTTAACCTTTCTGTGTGTTTAGTCTTATCTATGATATTATACATACTTAACATAGAAAATCCCTCCTAAGATTTTTCTCCTTTCAATTTAGATACTTAAAATCTCCTTTAATGAAACTCTTTTTTCATAATCAACTTTCATTTTGCCCATGATATAGCTCTCTGTAAAAATCTAATTTTTTATTAGAACATTTTTTCTCATCAAAATATATAACTTTAATTCTTTTCTTATTGTCTAAGAATTCAAAATTAGGAACGTTAGAGAAATTAAATCTAGTTTTATCGGGATTTTTACCAGCTTTTAAAACTCGTGTTTTATAGTGTTTTTCAAGTTCACCATTAGGCATACACATAATAGAGATTACTAATATATCCAAATTTTCTTTTTCATATAATATAGTTACAAAGTAAGTAAGACATATTTTTTCTTGTGTAGTACCTTTATTATAATAGGTAGGTAATGAACTGTTATATAGTCTATTTTCTTTTCCTTTAACCTCCATATATCCAGTATAACTATTTTGATTAGTTCCAACAAATATAGATTTAGCATAGTCGCCAATGTTGTCTGTTTGAACAGTTTTTAAATCTATGTGTATAAAAGCATCTTCCACTTCAAAGAATAAATCTGAACCTACAGGAGCAGAATTCGGTTGACCAATACCTTTACCATTTAATAGAGCATAGACTATCCTTTCAGCACCAACAGCAAAATCTGATATACCACTTTTATAGTATCTAAACCAATCATCTTTAATCTTTTCTTTAGTTTTAAATCCCAATAGCATTTCATCTTCTGCAAACTTCAAAAAATGATAATATTTATTTAAATATTTCATCTCTATAGCTTCTATCTTTTTAAAATCAATCTTATCACACATTTTTAAATTCCTCTTAATTGTTTAACTATGCCTTCTGCAATCAACTTAGCTAATTCTACAGGGACTGCATTACCTACTTGAGTATACATTCTATTTAGACTTCCAGTAAAGATAAAATCTTTAGGGAATGTTTGAATTATAGCACATTCTCGTACACTCAACCTACGCATTTTATTTACATGAATTTCGGGGCTAGTTGCAGTAATAGTATCGCTAGGTCTGTCCCAATTTGTTATTCTTAAAGATTGGTCAAACTTTATAGGTTTTTCAATCAAAGTAGTAACTTGTAAGTCATACTTATCATCGAAATTAAAAATTTTTTTTAGTTCCCACCAATCATTAGGTTTAGGTATACTACCAGAATTATTATCTTTTCTAAACCAATGACCAGCTGTATATTTATATCCAAAATGTTCATCTACACGTTTAGTAGTCCAACCAGACTTATCACGCCAATATTTTAAATAATCACATATATCATGTTGATTAACCTCATATTTTCTTCCCCAGAATGTATCCGAAACATTAGTAGATGCAATATGGTTGTATACTACCTCTCCATTTTCCAATGTGATGGGATTGTTACTTAACCTAATATTACTTAAATATCCAATAGCTTGTTTAGTAGTAATAGCAGGTAATAGATTATTTTGAGGTTTATCAATATAATGTGTTTTTTTAGGGAATGGATTTTTTAAACCTAATCTATTTCCTATAATAAAAACACGTTCTCTTAATTGTGGAATGCCATATTCTGCACTGTTTAAAATATTAAAGTCCACTTTATACCCCAAATTTTCAAAATCAGATTTTATCATTTCAAAGATTTTGCCATTTTCTATAGATAGTATGCCTTTAACATTTTCAGCGACAAAATATTTTGGATTTTTATCCTTTATTATTCGTAACATTTCCCTATAAAGAAAGTTACGAGTATCTTCCATAGAACGTTTATTATTAGCGACAGAAAACCCTTGACAAGGAAAGCCTCCTATAATTATGTCAGGACTATTTGGGATATCACTACTAGAGATTTTAGTAATATCACCAAGTATTATATGATTTCCTATATTATTTCTATAAGTATCCACTGCTTCCTTAAAAAAATCGTTTGCCCAAACTATTGTGCAACCCGCTTTTTTAAACCCTAAATCCATGCCACCAGCACCAGAAAACAAAGATATTACTTTTATATCTTGTTTAATCGTAGACACCTCCAGATATTACACATTAAATCTAAATAGGACGATATCGCCATCTTGCATAACGTAATCTTTGCCCTCAAGACGCACTAGACCTTTTTCTTTAGCGTTTGCCATAGAGCCACAAGCCATTAAATCGTCAAAAGATACTACTTCAGCACGAATAAATCCTTTTTCAAAGTCTGTATGAATTTTTCCTGCTGCTTGAGGTGCTTTAGTTCCCTTAGTGATAGTCCAAGCACGAACTTCAGGCTTACCAGCGGTCAAATAAGATATCAAACCTAGTAAGGAATATCCAGTTTTAATAATTCTACCCAACCCAGACACTTTTAAGCCTAAATCTTCAAGGAACATAGCTTTGTCTTCAGCGTCCATATCAGATATTTCAGCTTCTATTTGAGCACATATTGGCAACACTGCCGACTTTTCTTCTTCTGCAATCTTGCATACCGACTTGTAATTTTCATTAGTATCTACGTTGTTTCTAAAGTCATCTTCACTTAGATTACAAGCGTATATTACAGGCTTTCCAGATAGTAATGGTGTAGATTTAATCCATTCTCTTTCGTCATCGGAATAGTTATAACCTCTAGCCGACTTTCCACTCTCTAAATAAGATTTTAAATCTTCTAAAAAGTCAAGTTCTGTCTGTAAAGATTTATCTCCCTTTAGAGCTTTTTTAGTCTTATCGATACGTCTTTCTAGCATTTCTATATCTGAAAAGATAAGTTCAAGGTTAATAGTTTCAATATCTCTAACTGGATTAATAGAACCATCTACGTGTATGATATCCGTACTTTCAAAGCACCTTACAACGTGAACTATAGCATCTACTTCACGAATATCTGCTAAGAACTTATTTCCTAGACCCTCACCCTTAGATGCTCCTTTTACAAGTCCTGCAATATCCACGAACTCAAGAGTTGCAGGGGTAAACTTATCTGGATTATACATCTCTGCAAGTTTATCTAGTCTTTCATCTGGCACTGATACTATTCCTACATTCTTCTCTATAGTACAAAATGGATAGTTTGCACTTTCTGCACCTGCATTAGTTAGTGCATTAAATAGTGTACTCTTTCCAACGTTAGGTAATCCGACCATACCTAGTTTCATAAAAATCAACTTCCTTTGTTATAATATTTTTATGCTTTAGCATACTATTCATATTATATCACATAGCTTGAAAACTTTCAAGATTTACACATAAAAAAAGGACGCTCCAAAGCGTCCAAAGGTTAAGTTTAGTTGTAATCTTATTTAATATAGCGTAGATAATATTCAATTTTCTAAATCGTTAATAGAATAAATATGTTCCATTACATCGAATGTTTCTTCAAGGTTATGTTTTGCACTTAGCCAACCTTTTCCATCTGTAAACCATATAAAAGTAACACCATTAATAGTATCTATTTCTTGAGAAAGTTGCTTATAGCTTCTAGCAGTTTCATTTAATTTTGACCCACCACTTGCATAGAAATTGGTTTCAATGACGTAAATCTGACTTAATGTCTTTATAACAAAGTCAAAGCGTTTTTCTGTTTTACCATTATTAGATATAGCCGATAAATCTAAATTCCATTTTTGAGAAATTTCATGGATATACATTTCTTTAAAATAAGTTATATCTTTTATATAGTGTGCATTTTGTATATAGTTTTCTACTAAATCTTCCATAAGGTGACCACCACGATTTTTACGTCCATTAGAATTAAGACCAGTT
>Ga0192276_1003_pt1 | contig 34366 bp, 34 predicted proteins | sample Koala_Koa24_I3_FD_131263 | JGI IMG/M metagenome (GOLD analysis project Ga0192276, IMG submission 131263) | Enriched cells from koala feces incubated with labeled cellulose particles, San Francisco Zoo, California, United States - Koala_Koa2-4_I3 ...
GCCATATCACAATCTACTTTTATGCCCTTTGGATTGTAACCAGCCCTTGCTATGTGATAATGGTAGCTATTTCAATACTCAAAATCAAGAAAACTTATCAATGCCCCTAACTATTAGGAAAAAATACTGGTTAAACTGATTTTTTCTCCAAGCCCGCCGCAATTTGCGAATAAATTTTATCCAAATTACAGAAATAAAGAACGACCAATCCAACCACAATCAACCCTGCTGGAACAAATGTGAAGACCCATTTAATGCCTTCAATGGTTTCACTTGTTTGAGCAGCCAACGTACCGTCATAAGCTACCCAAGCAAGACCCCAGCCCACTAACGCACTACCGATCCCTGCCCCCACTTTCATGCCAAAAGATGTGACCGAATTAGTTAAACCATCTAGCCGAACACCTGTTTTCCATTCACCATAATCAATGACATCTGCCACCATCGCAAATAAGCCCGCAGTATGGGGGATACCACCAATGCCGAGTAAAACTAAGCCAATCACGGCAGATGCAAAGCTGGTATCACTCAATGCTATAATTAACAAGCCAGCTAATTCAAGCACATAACCTAACATCATACTTTTCCATTTTCCTAGCCAGTTGTTAATATAAGGATAAACAAGATTACCAATGAGTTTAGGGAGAATAAAACATAAGGTTAATGTTCCCATAAGTGTAATATTGCCGAGTACATCTTTAGCATAATAAATTCGTAGCCCGTTATTTACCCCAAGAATGGTATAATTAATGACGAAAATAATCGCAAGCAAGATAAAATACTTATTGGTAAATAATAATTTAAAGGATACTGTGGCATTTTGATGTTGACTACTGGTGGTAGTGTTTGTTGTATTGACTTCAGTATGTGTGCGTTCTTTTGTACCAAAGAAAGTGATCAACAATAGAATAATTGCCAATCCGCCAAAAATCACCGACATGCCTATCCAGCCAAATTTTTCCACAAAATGAATACAGCTATAATTGATAAATAATACCGTGCACATGGTAAAGAAAAATCGCATGGAACTCATTGTTACCCGATCTTTTGGATCAGGGGCAGAAACAGATAGTAGGGTGTTATAGGACAAATTACAGGCAGTATAGATCACCGCTGACATCAAAATATAAGAAATACTGGCATACGCAATTTTGCCGTTGTTGCTGAGGCTATCAGGAATACTAAACATCAGTACAAGCCCTAATCCCATAGGAACTGCTGACCAAAGAATCCAAGGACGAGCTTTGCCCCAGCGAGTGTGCGTTCTGTCAATGATACCACCCATGACGAGATCAGATAAACCATCTAATAAACGGCTTAATAACATAATCGTACCGATAGTGGCAGCTGCAATGCCTACGCTATCGGTGTAATAAAGGGTGAGAAAGGATCCAATGGTTGTCCAGACTAAATTACAACCGCCATCGCCCACGGCAAAGGCAAAAATTTCTTTGCGTGTTGGTTTATTTTTACTCATATCATGACTCCTTGCCTTTTAAATTTAATGCCATAAGAGAAATATTCCCTTTGCCTTTGTAGATGAAATAAAGTTCTTTTTCTGTTGGGGTAAATTTGATGCAGGTTTCAGCAGATCGCCACCATTTAGATTGGTTTAATTTGATAATGCCCTTTGTTTCACCTAACGGATCAGTACGGATTTCTAAAATACCTTGTTGGGTTGAGCGATAAATCACTTCAATATCCTGTGTTTCAGCAAGGTTGATATATTTGTACCCAATGAGATTATTATCTTGAACGTTAGTAATGTAGCGTTCGCCATTTTCTGTGGTGATATAGGGAAAATCCACTTCGCTGTTGGTTCTGCCGAGAGATGTTAATGCCCCCATTCGCCCATTGCTGAGATTGCAACAATAGACCGCAGGATAGAAAGCATTACCCGATAATGGCATAGGATTCATGCCACTGGTGGTAATCGTCACTTGTTTTATCTGTCCATCTGGCTCAAAATAAATTTTTTCTGCACAACCTTGTCGGTTATATTGAGTAAGTGATGTATGGCGATGATAAAAAATGTACCATTGGTCATGAATTTGTACTAATCCACCGTGATTGTTGCCAACAGACATTAATTTATCCTGTTCTGAACGTCCTTGATAACTGACATCACCATTACTTACAATCACCCCGCCAAAAACAAATCCTTGCATCGGCTTATAACTTATAGCATAACAAAGCTGGTGGGTATTCACTGATGAATAAATGAGATAATATTTGTCATTAATTTTACGAACAGAAGGCGCTTCAAAATATTCATTGCCTGCAAAAGATGTGCCTTTGCTATAAATTAAACTGGGAATAACAATTTGTGGTTTGCCCTTGACGGTGAGCATATCATCTTCCAGCTCTACTACAGAACCGCCTTTTAAATCTTGTCCTTTATATCTTGGAATATTGATCATACAAGGAGCAAAACCAAAATACAGAAAGTTGCCATCTTCTGAACAAATCACAGACGGATCGTAGGGCTGATTGTCGCTCATGATCGTGCCGTCAGGATATTGAATCTTACCGTAAAATTGATATTTACCTGCTGGTGTATCACAAACTGCCACACAAATCGCATCTTGAAATTTAACGCAATAATACAGATAAAACCGCCTGTCTTTGCCTTGCACCACATCAGGGGCATAGAGTGGCAAGCCAGCTTGATTATCAGGATCGTCTTGTTTGCGATAAATCACGCCGTCATATCGCCAATCGGATAAATCATTTATCGGAGCAGACCAAGCCACATAATCCAATTCACAAAATTCATTGCCATTTTCTTGGTCATGACTGCCAAATACATAAAGTCGGTCATTAAATACTCGGGGTTCGGCATCGGGAATATGTTCGTAGAGTGGCAAATAGGGATTGTGGCATTGGTTTTTCATCATTTTTTCCCCCATGATATTGTTGTATCGTATGAAAGTTTGCGGAAATTTTAAACAGAGGGCAATTATTAGATTTCACAACCCCATTACGTTTTTTCACTTTTGTGAGCCAGTTCACATAAACCAATAATCAGAATGGAAAAACGAAATAACGTAATTGAATAGATAGACAATTTTCCGCATTATTTTGACAAACCTATTTTTACCAACTTAACAGGAGAATGATGATGACGAGCTTTTTTAACCAAATTGATAAAATACAATACGAAGGTGAAGACTCAACCAATCCGTTTGCTTTTAAACATTACAACCCAACCCAACAAATTTTGGGCAAAACCATGGCGGAACATTTGCGTTTAGCAGTGTGTTATTGGCATACTTTTTGCTGGAATGGCAATGATATGTTTGGTGTGGGATCGTTGGATCGTTATTGGCAAAAAAATACGGATTTGCTCGCAGGAGCAAAACAAAAAGCGGATATTGCCTTTGAATTTTTGCAAAAATTAGGCGTGCCTTATTATTGTTTCCACGATGTGGATATTGCACCAGAAGGCAATTCGTTTAAAGAATATCAATATAATTTCCATACAATGGTGGATATTTTGGCTCAAAAACAAGCAGAAACAGGGTTAAAATTACTCTGGGGAACCGCAAATTGTTTTACCAATCCACGTTATATGTCGGGGGCAGCGACCAATCCCAATCCTGAAGTCTTTGCTTGGGCGGCGGGACAAGTGTTTAATGCCATGAATGCGACGCAAAAATTGGGGGGTGAAAATTATGTGTTATGGGGCGGTCGGGAAGGCTATGAAACTTTGTTGAACACCGATTTGAAACGTGAGCGTGAGCAAATGGGGCGTTTTATGCAAATGGTGGTGGAACATAAACATAAAATCGGGTTTAATGGGACATTATTAATTGAGCCGAAACCGCAAGAGCCAACCAAACATCAATATGATTATGATGTGGCAACGGTGTATGGTTTCTTAAAACAATTTGGCTTGGAAAAAGAAATCAAAGTCAATATTGAAGCCAACCACGCCACACTCGCAGGGCATACGTTCCAACACGAAATTGCCACGGCGGCGGCGTTGGATATTTTTGGATCCATTGATGCGAACCGTGGCGATCCGCAATCAGGTTGGGATACGGATCAATTCCCGAATAGCGTAGAAGAAAATACCTTGGTTATCTATGAAATCTTAAAAGCAGGCGGTTTCACCACGGGGGGCTTTAATTTTGATGCCAAAGTTCGCCGTCAAAGTATTGACCCGAATGACTTATTCCACGCACATATTGGGGCGATTGATGTATTAGCATTATCCCTTAAACGAGCGGCTAAAATGCTAGAAGATCAAACCTTGCAAAATCTGGTAGATAGCCGTTATGCGGGCTGGAGCGGTGAGCTAGGTCAGCAAATCTTGGCGGGTAAAACATCATTACAAGCGTTGGCTCAACGGGTTGAAACTCAAGGATTAAATCCGCTACCTGTTTCAGGGCAACAAGAATATTTGGAAAATTTGGTGAATCGTTATATTTATAGATAAGACAAAACCGCGGTGTAAAACATTAAAATTTTGCACCGCAGTTTTAAGGAGCAACTATGTACATCGGTATCGATCTTGGCACATCAGGCGTAAAAGTGGTGTTGTTGAATGATGAGCAGCAAGTCATTGCCACTACACACAGTGCGTTAAGCGTTTCTCGTCCGCAACCTTTGTGGTCAGAGCAAGAGCCTATGGATTGGTGGAATGCGGCAAGTTCTGCCATGCAACAGTTAAGTGAACAGCAGGATTTGCGAGCCGTGAAAGCCATTGGCTTAACAGGGCAAATGCACGGAGCAACCTTGCTGGATAAATCGGATCAAGTATTGCGACCTGCTATTTTGTGGAATGATGGACGGAGTTTTGCGGAATGTGCCGAGTTGGAAGCACTTGTGCCTCACAGTCGTGACATTACAGGCAATTTGATGATGCCAGGCTTTACTGCCCCGAAATTGCGTTGGTTAGCAAAGCATCAGCCTGATATAGCCGAAAAAGTCAGTAAGGTATTGTTGCCAAAAGACTATTTACGTCTGTTGATGACGGGAGAATATGCGTCCGATATGTCCGATGCGTCAGGTACAATGTGGCTTGATGTGGCAGAAAGGGATTGGAATGATGCCTTGCTCAATGCTTGTGGATTAAGCCGAGAGAATATGCCGAGTTTATTTGAAGGCAATCAAATTACAGGTCATTTACGTCAGGACATTGCTGAACGTTGGAAAATGCCACAAGTGCCTGTAGTAGCAGGTGGTGGCGATAATGCTGCTGGGGCGATAGGCGTAGGTTTGTATCAAACAGGGCAAGCGATGTTATCTTTGGGAACATCAGGCGTGTATTTTGTGGTCACTGATAAATTCACGGCGAATCCGCAAAAAGCGGTGCATAGTTTTTGCCACGCTTTGCCTAACCGTTGGCATTTAATGTCGGTGATTTTAACCGCAGCTTCGGCGGTGGATTGGGTGAAAAAGGCGACCAATGCGGCGGATGTCGCCACGCTTTTCCAACAAATTGAGCAAACTGCGGTCAATTCTGAAGCAATTTTCTTACCTTATCTCTCCGGCGAACGCACACCACACAACGACCCTTACGCCAAAGGCGTATTCTGGGGATTAAGCCATAACGACAATGCGCAAACCTTGGCAAAAGCCGTGGTGGAAGGTGTGAGTTTCGCCTTAGCAGACGGCATTGACGTATTACATGAAACTGGCGTACAAGCGGACAATATCACGCTCATCGGCGGTGGAGCAAAAAGTGCCTATTGGCGACAATTATTGGCGGATATTACGGGAAAAACCTTGGAATATCGCACAGGCGGTGATGTAGGACCTGCCTTGGGAGCTGCGAAACTGGCACAAATTGCGTTAAATCCCACCGCAGATTTATCGGCGTTTTGTCAGCCGTTGCCGTTAGAAAAAGTGTATCAGCCGAACAAAGATAAATGGGCGTTGTATCAAGAAAAACGAGCGAAGTTTGGGGAGATTTATCGGCGGTTGAAAGGACTTTCGTAACAACAGCCCAAAAGTGCAGTACAAAATTTCGCAGAAATTTTGTACTGCACTTTTTTGACGTTTAAATTCTGAGCTAATCCAATAAACAATCTAGCAATAGTTGCACTCATTAAATTGGATAAGGTCGCAGCTAATAAAGCTCTAAAACCAAGTTTAGCAATTTCACTGGTGCGTTCTGGCACAATGGCTCCAAACGCTCCGACAATCACACCAATTGAGCCGAAATTGGCAAAGCCACATAAGCCAAGGGCAATAATCACAATGGTTTTTGGATCGAGATTGCCTAAACCTTCTTTGAGATATGGGCTGAAATTCATATAAGCGACAAATTCGTTAATGGCGATCATTACCACAAACACCATTACAACCGTGGCAACGCCAACCGCAATTCGCATGCCGACCATTGCCCCATAATCATTTCTCCTTAAGATCGTGAATTATTTTGTCGTTACAACATGGCAAATTCTCGTGCAATTTGGCTGGCTAATTTTGCATTATTCAATACCAAATTAATATTAGAACTTAAACTGTCGCCGTCTGTGAGTTCACACACCCGAGCCAGCAAGAATGGCGTGCTGTTTTTGCCGTGAACGCCTTGCTCTTCCGATTCTTTCAAGGCTTGTTCAATGGCGGCGTTGATGGTGCTTTCTGGCATTTCAAATTCGCGTGGAATTGGGTTGGCAATCACTAAACCGCCGTTTAATCCCAGCTGCCATTTGGCTTGCATTGCTAAAGCAATTTGTTCGGGCGAGTCCAGTCTGACGCTCACTTCAAAATTGCTGCGACTGGTGTAAAAGGCTGGCAGTTGCTGGGTTTGGTAGCCGATTAACGGCACGCCGAAGGTTTCTAAATATTCGGTGGTTAGCCCTAAATCCAAAATCGATTTTGCCCCAGCGCAAACCACGGCCACGTTGGTGTGAGCCAATTCTTGCAAGTCGGCGGAAATGTCAAAAGTCGTTTCCGCTCCACGATGCACGCCGCCGATGCCACCTGTGGCGAACACCTTAATGCCAGCCAATGCTGCTACAATCATGGTCGCCGCCACGGTGGTCGCTCCGTGTTTTTTGGCGGCGACAATAAACGGCAAATCACGGCGGTTGACTTTGGCGATCGCTTGCCCTTCTTTGCCTAAAATTTCGATTTCATCACGGCTTAAACCCGCTTTTAACCGCCCGTTAATAATCGCAATGGTGGCAGGAATTGCCCCGTTATCCCGAATGACTTGCTCGACTCTCAACGCCGTTTCGACATTTTGCGGATAGGGCATGCCGTGCGAAATAATGGTCGATTCAAGGGCGACCACGGGGTTGCCTTGTTGCAAGGCTTGTGCCACTTCAGGGGCGATGTCTAAAAATTTGTTCATTGTTGGATCTCCAAAAGTTTGTTAACGCTATCGTCTGATAGATTAGGATTGTGAGTAAATTCAGAAGAAAGAGCCATAGCAGAGCAGGCTTGGGCATAGCAAACCGATTCGGCGAACGCCTTATTTTCCAAATAACAACAGGCAAGCCCTGCCATCATCGCATCGCCTGCCCCCGTTACATTGACCACATTGGTTTTTAACGCAGGTTGAACCGTCGCCACACCGCCTTTTTCGCTATAAAAAATGCCGTCAGCACCAAGGCTAATCACCAATCGCTGCAAACCTTGGCGATGAAACCATTGTGCCACGGATGGCAAATCTTGTTCGTTGTTAATTTGAATGCCGCTTAGCATTTCTGCTTCCAGCCGATTAGGTTTTAAGGTGTGAATTTTATGCAAATAGTCTTTGATTTTTTCGGCTTTGAAAGTCGAAACGGGGTCAACAAAAATCGGCAAATCGCCACAATTATTAAACAGCCAAGCCAAGGTTTTTTCAGGCAAATTGCAATCCAACACAACGACATCGGAATGCTGGATAAATTCAAGGCGAGAAGAAAGCAGTGCAGGGGTGAGCCGTTGCAAAATCGCCATATCATTAATGGCGACCACCATTTCGCCTGCAGAATCGTGCAATGAAAGATAGGTTGATGTGGTTTCATCAAACAGTTTATAACAGCGATCCACCATCACGCCAGCCAGCCTTGTGGTTTCCAACACCGTTGCCCCCGAACTGTCATCGCCCACTACTGAAATTAAATGCGATTCTTGCCCGAGCATGGCGATATTCTGAGCAATATTTCGCCCAACGCCACCTGCACTGCATTTGATTTTGCCAAGATTGGAATCCTGCGGCTTGAGCGGCGACAACGCCGTGCCTGCAATATCCATATTCGCTCCCCCAATGGTTACAATCCGTTTATTGGGAGCAAGAATATAACCCTTGCCACGAATTTTTCCTTTTTTGGTCAAATTCATGATATAGCTTGCCACGTTTGAACGGGTTAGCCCAAGCTGCTCGGCAATTTCATTCTGTTGTAAAAATGGATTTTTGGCTAACAGTGCCAAAATTTGTTGCTCTTTATTCATATCAACACCTGTTATATTTTTAACAACTGTTGGTATTTTCTGCTGGTTTAAACAAAAAGCAATCGGGTTTTGCTGGAAATGTGAACTGGATCACAATAAATTTTCAATGCAGAAAAAAGTGCGGTGAAAACTTACAAAATTTTGCGATTTTTTACCGCACTTTGAGTTAGCCACAAAATTCTGTTGGCGTTTGGTGAAATTCTTTTTTGAAGACGGTGTAAAAATATTGTAATGATGGATAATAGCACGACTATGTTGTGTTTCTTTCCTAATCGTTCAGCAAAAATTCAGTAGCTGTAATAATGGATAAATGGCGATAGGGATTCATTGAAAGCAAATCTTTTTTATCACCTGTTACCAATAATCTTGCATTCGCTGCAATTGCTACTTCTAAAAATTTGTTATCTTTCGGATCTTGGCAATCCGTGATAGTTTTTGTGATTTCAATTTGTTCAACCGCTTTGGAGAAAAATTGAATAAAGTGTTCTCGCTCTACAACGCTATTAAAATAACGAGAAAATTTAGGTCGTCGTATCACTTCGATAAATTCATTCAATGTCTGTTGTGAAACAAAAACTTGATAATATTGCAAGGCTTTTTGCAACACCTGATTGGGAACGGAATGAGGGAAAATTGCCGCATTAATTAGAATATTAGTATCAATAACGATACGATTATTTCTGAGCATAATAGGCTTCGATCTCTTCGTTAACGAATTGATACATTTCTTCTTCACTTAATGGCGATGGTTGAGTTTGACCGTTACGCTCTTGCAAAAGTGATAACATTTTCTCTTTGGCTTGTAATTTGAGTACATTAATGCCGTCATCATATCGCATAAGTAACATTGTTGGTCTACCATATTGGGTAATGGTTACTGGTTCTCTTCCTTTCACCATTTCAGCAATTTCGCCAAAACGGCTTAGAATTTCTTTGGATATAATTACTTGCATAGCTTTCTCCTTTGAAACATGATTTTCATCTTAGCTATCTTGGCTATAAAAGTCAAAAAATAAACAAAAAAGCACCGCAGTTTTTTTGCGATGCTTAACAGGAATTGATGTTTTATCTCGCTAGCATTGAAACATGCTCCGCCGCTTTCTGATTGGCATAACTCACCGCAGATTTGAGTGTTTCCCCTTTGATTAAACTGGCACATAAATGCCCCACGAAACAATCGCCTGCTCCGAGCGTGCTGATTAATTTTACTTTTATGGCTGGCATTACCCCTTGTTCTTGTTGATTGGCAAATGCCACACCATCGCCACCAGCGGTTACGACCACTTGCGGAAAATCTTGCTGCAAGCGTTGAGCGGCTTTTAAGGCAGAAGTTAAATCCGTGACTGCGATGCCACACATGGCTTCGGCTTCAACGGCATTGACAATCAGAATATCAATGAGTTTGATTAATTCTGGGGATAATTTTTTAGCTGGGGCAGCGTTAATACACACTGGAATATGTCGTTGATTGGCTTGTTGGGCGGCATTCAGATTGATTTCATCGCTGACTTCATTTTGTAAAATTAACATTTTGGTATCTTGCCAAAGGGAATCTTGTTCCAATACAGCTGACTCAATGGCAAGATTCGCCCCTGATACGACCACCGCACCATAATCCCCTTCGCTGTCCATAATGGCGACACTCATTCCTGACCCGAATTTATCAGTTTGTTGAACAAAGTCGGTATTGATCTGATGTTGTTTTAAATGTTCAAGTAAAAATGGGGCAAAATTATCTTTGCCTACACAGCTCACCATAAAGACATCGCAATCCGCTTTGGCGCAGCCTACGGCTTGATTGCCCCCTTTGCCACCAAATTTGGCGAACCATTTTTTACCTAACACCGTTTCGCCTTTGACTGGACGATGGGAAGATTCCACCACGATGTCATAATGTAAGCTACCAACTACAACGACTTTATTCATGTTGTTTTCCTCTGGGTCTGTTGACCTTTTAGTTTAACCTATTTGCTAGCGCTTAATTTTAGCCAAATCAAGGCGGAAAACCTGCCGTTTGGTCATTCCAAACAAAGGTTTTTCAACGCCGAGTTGGCTAAAATTAAGCCTAGCCCTTCGGGTTGTGGCTAAAATCGCCACATCCAGCGTCATAAAACTTGTGAATGGAATAACCATTCACTGCGTTTTATTCCTTGTCTGTGACGATTTTAGCCGACAACAAATAGGTCAAACTAAAAGGTCAACAGATCCTCATTTTATTCGTTTACTTTCTACGGCTGCTCTCGTTTTGGCAAGATAATTTTCTGCACGATTCAAATGGCGTTTTGCGACAGCCACGTAAAGTGCATCTAAAATATTTAATTGTGCCACCCGAGATGCTGCATTTTCGCCCAATAATAATGAACCTTGGGAAGTGGATGTTAATACCACATCGGCGTATTGGGTAATCGGTGAAATGGCGTAATTAGTGATCACAATAGTTTTCGCCCCATTTTTGCGAGCCAGTTGTACGGGTTCAATCACATCAATGGTGGTGCCTGAATGGCTAATGGCGATCACACAACTTTGATCATTACATACCGCACTGGACATTAACATCATGTGCGAATCATCATAAACCGAGGCTTTAATCCCAATACGTAAAAATTTATGTGCCATATCTTTGGCAATTTGAGCTGAACCACCAATCCCAAGTAAATCAATATGTTGAGCATTGGCTACAATCTCTACACAACGATCAAAGGCTTCAAGATCCAAAATCGCCATGGTTTCTTCTAATGCTTGAATGGAGGTTTCAAACACTTTTTTGATCAACTGTGCAGAGGTATCCTGCTCAGAAATTTCATTGTGCAAATTTGCCACTTCTAATTGTTTGTAATATGCCAACCCCGAGCGAAAATCCCGAAAACCTGAAAATTCTAATTTTTTCGCAATTTTTACAATCATGGCTTCAGAAACCTGATTTTCTTCTGCCACTTCTTTTAACGGGGTTGTTTCAGAAAAATCTGGCTTCGCTAGTATCCTATCCAACACTTTTAATTCTAACGGGGTAAGTTGTTGTCTGCGGGTGCGGATATGTGCACCAATGGATTTCGGATCTAGCTGTGCCATAGTATTATTTTCCTCTGGTTGCTCTATCAATTAACATGGCAACAATAATGATGATACCCGTAGCGAGTAATTGATAGAAGGCTTGAATATTTAGCAATGTTAACCCGTTGCGTAATGCCCCGAGAATAATTGCCCCTAAAATAGTGCCTATAATACTCCCTTTTCCGCCCATAAGCGATGCCCCACCGATGGCTGCCGCCGCAATGGCATCTAATTCCCATAAATTACCCAGCGTTGGATCGGCTGCCCCTAAACGTCCAACTAAAATTAATCCAGCTACAGCGCTCAAGAAACCTGAAAGCACATAAACCGTCACTTTAGTTTTTGCCACAGGCACACTACATACCCGAGCCGCTTCTTCATTGCCACCCACTGCAAATATATATTCACCCAATGGGGTTTTGGTCAATACAATCCAGAGAACTAAAGCAATCACAGTCACAATAATAACCGAGCTTGGAATCCCCAATAATGTGCCGTTCATTAGGCTACGGAAGTCTGCAGGAATCCCAAAAATCGGATTACCCCCCGTGTAAATTAACGATAATGCACGGTAGAGTGATAATGCACCTAAGGTGACAATGAAAGGTTGTAAACCAGCGTAAGCAATTAATACACCGTTAAATAATCCCGTTAAAACGCCGACTAACAACGCCCCCAGTATGGCTAACGGTACTGGCACACCAGCCACCATTAAACTTGCTCCCACTACGGCAGAAATTGCCGCCGTTGGTCCCACTGATAAATCAATTCCAGCGGTAATAATCACCAATGTCATACCCAGTGCAATAATTGCATTAAGTGATGATTGTTGCAGAATATTCAATAAGTTAGGTGTGGTGAAAAATACGGGTGATAAAAAAGAGAAAACCGCAAAGATGATGATCAATCCCACCAATGTTCCCATATCACGCACATTTAATTTAATCATTGACATAATTTATTCCTCGCTTTGATTAATGTGTTTTATTGTTGCCAATAGAATAACGACCAATATTGTCTTCATTGATGTCCGAACCATGCAGTTCCGCTTTGATTTCACCTTCTTTCATGACCAACACGCGATCCGATACCCGAATAATTTCAGGCATTTCTGATGAAACCACCAACACCACATTGCCTGCTTTGGCAAGATTTTCAATTAAATTATAAATTTCCGATTTGGTGCCAATATCAATGCCTCTGGTCGGTTCATCAAATAAATAGATTTTAGTCCCCGCTGCCAGCCAACGTCCGATAATGACTTTTTGCTGATTACCACCACTAAATGTGCCAACTGTTTTATCTAAATCGAGTGGTTTTAAATTTAAATCCATCATTAATTGGTGAGAAATCGCGTTTAAATAATCTTTGCGAAGAAAACCAGCCTGACTAAATCTATCCATAGACGGCATGGCAATATTGATAGACACACTGCGATCCTTCAAAATGCCTTCTTTTTTGCGATCTTCTGGCACCAGTCCAATGCCCATTTTGATGGATTCTTTCACGCTATTGAGTTTTAACGGCTGCCCATTAATGAGTATTTCCCCTGATGTGGGCTTATCTAAGCCAGCGATTAAACGAAATAATTCTGTACGTCCAGCTCCCACTAAGCCAGCAATGCCCACCACTTCGCCTTTATTAGCAAAAAAATTGATATTTTTCACCGCACTTTCACGGCTTAAATTTTTCACTTCTAGCATTTTTTCATCCGTGGCATAACTCTGATGTGACAATTTTTCTACTTTCCGCCCCACCATTTTGGTGACGATACTTTCTTCGTTTTCATCGGCAATATTGACACAATCAATAAAATGCCCATCTCGCAAAATCGTTGCTCGATCGCAGACTTTGAAAATTTCGTCCATTTTGTGTGACACATAAATAATAGATACCCCTTGGGCGGTGAGCTGTTTGATCAAGGCAGCAAGGCGTTCAAATTCGCTCGGCGTTAAACTGGATGTCGGTTCGTCCATGGCAATAATTTTGGCGTTATCCAATAAGGCACGGGCGATTTCCACAATTTGTTGCTGTGCCACTTTTAATTCCTTAATCGGCACATTGGGATCAATGCTTGGGTCAAGATCTTTTAAAATGTCTAATGCCATTGCACGTTCTTTGGCTTTATCCACAAACAAGCCAAAATGCTTTCTGACCGAACGCCCCAAAAACATATTTTGAAAAACAGAGAGTTCTGGAATGTTCTGCAATTCTTGGTGAATCATTGCGATACCGCTTTCTTTGGCAGCACGGGGGGAATGAATGGACACTTTTTGCCCATCAATATAGATCTCGCCTGCCGTGGCTTCTCGCACGCCTGAAAGCAGGTTGAGAAGCGTGGATTTTCCCGCTCCATTTTCACCAATTAATGCGTGGGTTTCGCCTGCGATTACGTTGAAAGAAACATTTTCTAACACCGTCACTTGCCCATATTTTTTTGTCATTCCACGCATACTTAATCTATCTGAACACATAGAACTCTCCTTTTTTTCAATGTTATTTGGCTAACACTTTACGCAATTCTTCAGGATTCGCATTAAAGTAAGTTTTCGCATTATCTTGAGTAATTAACGCTTGTGGCGTAGTGACCACACGAGAAATTTGTTGTCCTGCGGTTAAACGCAACACCACTTCCATTGCCACTTCGCCTGTTAATACAGGGAAACTATCCACCGTACCCGTTAATTCACCTGCGAGAATGGATTTATAAGCATCAGAAATCCCGTCTGTACCAAACACAGCCACTTGTTTTTGTAAATTCAACGCTTTGACCGCTTCCACTACACCTAACGCCATACCGTCATTGTTGACATAGAAACCGATTAAATCAGGATTACGTTGTAAAATAGTGGTTGCTACGTTATAGGCTTGTTCACGACTCCAGTTAGCTGGCACACTTGCCACCACATTGAATTTACCTGATTTGTTAATAGTTTCAGTAAATCCTTCGGTGCGTTGTTTCGCCGCAAATACGCCTGGAGGACCTTCTACGACTGCCACTTTTCCACCCTCAGGACGATTATCAATAAACCATTGTGCGACTCGTACACCGTTATCTTTTTGCACATTCCCCACATAATGGGTGGCTGTTGGCATCACCGCATCATTCACATTCACCACAGGAATATTTTTTGATTGAGCGACTTCTGCTGCTGGTTGTAAATTTACGTCCGTTTGTGGCGAGAAAAGTAATGCACTATAACCTTCTGTAATCATGGTTTCGGCAATGGAAAGTTGTCCTAATTGATCACCTTCGTTTGCCGCTGCTTGATAGGCGACAAAGACATTGTATTTGGCAGCAAAACTTTTATAGCCATCGCCTAATGAACGCCAATATTCATTGGTTAAGGTTTTGGATACGCCACCAATTTTGACTCCGTCTTGAATGGCAGGAAATGCACCAAATTTAGCGTCTAACTCCGTCCAATTAACCCGATCTTGTTCCGTATCCGAATTGAGCGGTGCAAGATTGGCATAGGCGGAGCTACCGATCACCGCAGAAAGTGCGGTGGAAATAAGCATGGTTTTTAGAAATTTACGCATAACATTTTCCTTTTTAGTTGGATTAACGATAGAAATAACGAATTATTTCCCTAGTAAAAATTGATTGACAATCGCTTGGCTTGACACCGCATCTTGGCTTTCAATGGCTTGTTGTAATTCATCAATGGAATTAAGTTGGTCAGCAATGGCAATGAGTTTACGCACTGTTTGAATATTCACTTCACATTCATGCACAGGATCAAGTCCGCTGGCATCAGGGAAAGTGTCAAAATAATAAGCCCCATTAAAACCTTCTTTGCGTAATTGCCAAATCAGTTCTAAGGTCGCTCGTGGATTGACCGAAGCCACCATTAAGCCATCATCACGCTTGTGATAACCATCATTTAAATGCAAGCCCATAATTTTGGTGCGGCGAGCAATTTGGGCTGCCGCATAAGCAGGAATTTCATCGGCATAGAGAACATGAGCAAAATCCAACGTTACGCCGACATTTTTTGCTCCAATATCAGAAATAGCAAGAAGCGTGGTGGCGACATCAGGTAAGATACTAAAGGAACGAGGTTCGTTTGGTTTATATTCAATACTAATATCGCAATCTGGAGCGTAAGCCGCCACTTCTTGAAAAGCGGTAATTAAATCGTCCCACATTTTGTTGTAATTGGCTTGGAAACTGTAATCAAAACCGTCTTGCCCAAGCCAAATGGTCATCAAGTTTGTGCCTAATTCCCGACCGCAATCAATGCCTCGTTTGGTTAATTCAATCGCTTCACGGCGAACTTTCGCATCAGGGTGAGTAAATGCTCCTAATTGAAATTCAGGGTTGGTGCTATACCGCATTGCCATACCATTGACATTCAAACCTTGATCTTTGATAAATACCCCTAAGGATTTCGGGTCTTCGTTTAAATGTTGCGGATAATTCAAATCCACATCTGTTAATCCTTGAGCTGTCGCGGCTCGTTCAATCATTTGCCGAATAGTGGGTTTTCCTTTAAGATCTGGCCAGTAAGAATGTGCTTTAGAAGCAAAAGAATTTAATCGAGTAGCAAAACGTAAATCGTTCATGTGATATTCCTTTTCAATTAATCAATATTATGTAAAGTAAAATATAACTTTATATAATTTTGTAAAGTATTAAATTTAAATTTTGTGATATTGATCACGTTTTTATAAGAAAAAAGTATGAAATGAGAATTCCGAATAAACTATAGCGAATATGTTGTAACAAATTATCCATAGTAGTAACATCATATGTTTAATCCGTTTGATGATTTAATTCTCATCCACTAATATCGGCGGCGGAGCAAAAAGTGCCTATTGGCGACAATTGTTGGCGGATATAACAGGAAAAACGAGCGAAGTTTGCGGAGATTTATCGGCGATTAAAGGGAATATAATCTAGAAGCCATGCAGATGAATATTTTGGAAATTAATCAAACAGATATAAATTTTTTACACTATTTACTAATCAAGGTACAATTATCTGAATTCATTTTCCAACATATTCATCTTCATAGGATAAAATAATGAGATTATTCACGTCTTTAATTGCTATGACTTTATCTGCCTTTGTTGCCATACAGGTAAGTGCTAACACTACTCAAACTGCCTCTAAAACAACTTCTACCAATAGTAAACAACGTGAAGTAAGCAAGGAAACCCTTTTAAAACGGTTTACCCAATCTGTTTCAGTGCAATATATTGGAGCAGGTTCGGGGGCGAGTTCAGACCAACAACCTACAGTAGAATTTAAATATCGCTTGAAAAATGTAGGTAAAAAAGCAATTAAAACCGTACACTGGGTCTCACAATTTACCAATAACGGACAGGCTGTATTAAATTTAGATGCACCAGTTAATTTTAATAAAAATGGTTTGAAAGCTGGTCAGGAAGTTGAAATGGCTCTACCTATTGCTGTGGCACAATTGCCTGCTGACTTTATACAAGCAACCCAAGCAAAAGACGCTCATTTAACTCTTTCAAATATTGCCATGAAAATTGTTTATACTGATGGGGCAAGATTAGTCGTAAACAAATAATCAGTGTGTGGCAAGATACACATCAAAGCGGTGATTTTTGGTTTCTCGGCTAAACTGCGGTGCTTTTTGGGCGAGAAATTCAGCATAGTCGGGACGTTTCACCACCACACGTTTTTGTGCTAATTGCAAGGCTGGGGCAAGCAACTGGTCGGCATCTTCATCCGCTCCCACAAGGTGTTGAAACAGACGCATTTCTTTTTTGACCAAAGCAGATTTCTGTTTATGGGGATACATAGGATCGAGATAAACCACATCAGCCTTGTGTTGTTTGGGATCCAGTTCGTGAATACTCGACACTGGCAAAAGCTGCAAATTCTGCTGTAATAGATTGCCAATTTCAGGATCAAGATAGGCACGACGTAAACCATCTTGTAACAATAAGCGTACCACAGGATGACGTTCTACCAGACGAACTTGACAGCCAATACAGGCTAACACAAAGGCATCTCGTCCTAAACCAGCCGTAGCATCTATTACGGTTGGTAATTCACCGCTTTTTACACCAACCGCTTTAGCAATGGCTTCACCCCGTCCACCACCAAATTTACGGCGGTGTGCCATGGAGCCATTCACAAAATCCACAAATACCGCACCAAGTTTCGGTTCGTCTAATTTACGTAATTCCAACCGCACTTCATCATTCATTGACGTTTGCACTAACGCCAACGGGCTGCTGGGGATGTGAATTAACCCTTGTTTAGCACAAAGTAAGGTGAAACAATCTGAATTTTCAGTTTCACAAATCAGTTGAATCATATTAAGCCCCGAGCCCTTTCTAAATCCACAATAGATTTCGGTTCTTGGTGAATCATAATCTCCGCATTAGGGAACATGACAAGAATTTTTGCTTCTAATTCATCGGTAATTCGATGGGCTTGAAATAAGGTTAAGCTGTCATCTAACTCCAAATGCAACTGAATAAACCGCACCGCACCGGCTCGACGAGTACAAATACTATGAATGCCGAGAATATTACGATGTTGTTCTGCCATGACTTTAATCTGGTCGATTTCTTCCTGTGGCAAAGCCTTATCCAGTAAAATCTGCAACGCATCCCACGCCATTTTAAAGGCATTATAGGCAATATAAAGTGCAATCCCAATCGCAAAAATCGCATCCGCATAAATAAAACCGTACATATTTAACAACATTGCTACAAGAATGGCTACGTTCATTAATAAGTCCGTTTGATAATGCAAACAGTCCGCTTGAATGGCAGGGCTTTCGGTCAGTTTAATCACTTTTTTCTGATAACCTACTAAGGCAGCAGTAAAGGCAATGGAGATAATACTGACACAAATCCCCATTTCTGAGTTATCAATAAATTGCGGATTGGTTAATTTGTGGATACCTTGCAACAGCAGAAACACTGCTGAACCGGCAATAAACGCACTTTGTGCTAAGGCGGCCAATGATTCTGCTTTACCATGTCCAAATGCATGATTATGATCGGGCGGTAACAGGGCAAAACGCAATACTAAAATACTAGTGATTGACGCAAATAAATCCACCACGGAATCAGTCATGGCGGCTAAAATCGCAATGGATCCCGTTTGCCACCAAGCAAAGGCTTTAATTAAAATCAGCATGCTCGCCACAGCAATGGCAAGCTGGCTGGCACGTTTTACAAATTTAGCGTAATTTTCTTCCATATTATTTTCTCACTAACCACACACCTGCTTCCATATGCTCGGTGTAAGGGAATTGATCGAACAAGGCAGCTCGCTCAATACGATGGGTTTGGTTTAAGGTTTGCAAATTATCACATAAGGTATGCGGATTGCACGAAATATACAAAATCCGATCATAATGTTGCACCAATTTTAGGGTATCTGCATCAAGCCCAGCACGTGGTGGATCCACAAAAATCGTATTGCATTGATAGGCGTTCAAATCAATGCCTTTCAAGCGATTAAATTCACGTACACCATTTATGGCTTGAGTAAATTCTTCCGCTGACATGCGGATAATCTGCAAATTATCAATGTGATTGGCCTTAATATTAAACTGTGCCGCACTCACTGACGGTTTGGCAATTTCGGTAGCTAATACTTGACGAAAATTCTGTGCCAACGCCACCGAAAAATTGCCGTTACCACAATAAAGCTCAAGTAAATCTCCTTGGCTATTTTGTGTACAATCCACCGTCCATTCCAACATCTTGCAATTTACTTTCGCATTCGGTTGAGTAAAACTGTTTTCCACCTGACGATAGACATAATTTTTACCGTTAATCGGTAATATTTCATCTACATAATCTTGGTCTAAACAAATTTTTTGCTTGGACGCTCGCCCAATAATTTGTACCGAAAACCCTTGATTTTCCAACCGCAGTTTGAGCTGTTTTGCTTGTTCAACCCAGTGTTCATCAAGATTTTTGTGATACAACAGGCTCACGATAATCTGTCCGCTTAAGGTGCTTAAATAATCAATTTGAAACAACCGATTTCGCAACACATCTTGCTGTTTTAATAACGGCAATAGGCTTTGCATCATCTGATTAATCAGCTCACTAGCGATAGGAAAACTGTCCACCCGATAACGCTTTTTGCTTTCTTGATCGAACATAATATGATAAAGATCATCCCCATCATGCCACACCCGAAATTCTGCTCGCATGCGGAAATGTTGCGTAGGCGAAGCGAATACCGCTAATTTTGGTGCATTAAAAGGGGCAAAAAGTGCGGTGAGTTTTTCGCACTTTTCGGCGAGTAAGTTATCGTCTTGTTCAGTGGGTAAGTTCATTTATCGGTTAATTAAATAGCGTAAAAATATTGGCAAGATTCTAGCATAAAATAACCTTTAAATATATTGTATCGGCAGGTTCACCAGATTTTCTGTTTATCCCAAACCCATTTATCAAAGGGAAAGATTGATCAACAAAAATAAATTATACAGTATTGACTAGTTAAAAAATCAATGTTAATTTAATCAGTATATTGATTGGGATAGAATGAGAAAAACAATGAGCCTACAAGTTTTTAAACAACAAGAAATCCGTTCCCACTGGGATGAAAATCAAGAAAAATGGTACTTTTCCGTGATTGATGTGGTGACAGTTTTGACTGAAAGCCAAAATCCAAGACGTTATTGGAGCGACTTGAAAATCAAGCTACAAAAAGAAGGGAGCGAACTGTACGAAAAAATCGTACAGTTGAAAATGCAATCCCCAGACGGCAAAATGCGTTTAACCGATGTCGCCGACACGGAGCAAGTATTCCGCTTAATTCAATCCATTCCATCCCCTAAAGCCGAGCCATTTAAGTTGTGGTTAGCCCAAGTGGGGCGTGAACGGTTAGATGAACTGCAAGATCCTGAACTCACCATTGAACGAGCTTTGCGAGATTACCAACGACTAGGCTATTCAGACGATTGGATTAATCAACGCCTAAAAAGCATTGAAATCCGAAAAGAACTTACGGATGAATGGAAACGCACTGGCGTGCAAGAAGGGCAACAGTTCGCCGTTCTCACCAATATTTTAACCAAAGCGTGGAGCGGTAAAACAGTGAAAGAATACAAACAGCACAAGGGGCTAAAAAAAGAAAATCTGCGAGATAATATGACCAATACCGAACTGATTTTAAATATGCTTGCCGAAGCGTCCACCAAAGATATTTCACATGCAATCAACCCTGAAAATTTTGAACAAAATAAACAAGTGGCTCAACAAGGCGGTGAAGTAGCACACACCGCTAGAGTGGCATTGGAACAACGTACAGGACAAAAAGTGGTGAGTGAGCTATCAGCGAAACAGTTGAGAATTGGTAAGGAAAAATCGTAAAAAAGTACCGCATATTCTTTTCAATCTCCAAAGTGCACGGCAAGTGTTTATAGCTATTATTGTTTTTTCTTAAAATAGTCCACGATATAATAACGCTGCCAACACAGCACCAATTATCGGACCACAAACAGGTATCCAAGCATAATCAAAATGAGATGATCCTTTATTTTTAATCGGTACAATAGCATGAACTAAACGTGGCATAAAATCACGAGCAGGATTAATGGCATAACCCGTTAATCCACCAAATGACATTACACCACCAGCAACACCAGCAAAAACAAAAAACATTGCTACGCCATTAGCTGGCTGTTGATGTCCTAAAGCAAAAAGAATAAATAATAATGAAAAAGTAGCCATAATTTCAGACAATAAATTACGCCAAGGGTTGGAATTAGACGCAATAGTTGCAAAGGAACCTAACTGGCTATTTTGATCGCTTTCTTCATCTAGGTGATCCTTAAATAGTTGCCATATAATTAACCCACCAATAAATGCACCAATAAATTGAGCAATAATATAACCTAAAACTAACTCTGTGGGAAAACGTCCGACTGCCCAAAAACCAATAGTGACAGCTGGATTAACATGAGCTCCAGTTAATGGACCAAAAATAACGGCGATGGAGACCATTGAAAGCCCCCAACCGCAAGCGGCGACAATACCTCCACTTCCAAACATCCCCGATTTTTTCAAGGAAATATTCGCACATACACCTAATCCTAAAACCATAAAGAAAGCTGTACCAACGAGTTCTCCTAAATAAAGATTAATGTTTTCCATACTATGATTCCTTAAATATTAGGACGAGTAGGTTGTTAATACTACCTACTCGCTTAAGAGCATTTATTCGAGTTCAACGATACAAGTCACCTGGCTTGAATCTAAACCCGCAATCCGCCAAGGTGCATTGAAAAATTGTTTAATTTTGGCATTTTGGGGTAACTCAGCAAGGTGCATATCTTCAATAACTGTTGTGAAACGCCCAGTGTAATAACCTAAAATGGCACGATGGCAATTCTTTGGATTTTCAGCGTCTGGTACTCGAGAAGACGGTGAGCCAAGAGCAATAAAGTCAATACCAACACCTTTAAGATTAGTAAAATTATCTGAAAGATATTGTCCCGCACTGGTTGCAATATAAGGTCCTTCATTTTGATAAATTAATGGATTACTCTCCCGATATTGTTCAAATCCAGTACGGAAGAAAGCAAAAGATACTTGGGATAAAATCTCCGCATAAGGTTCAAGATCTTCTTTGGTAATACCTTCAGCTTCACCCTTTGGAATTTCCAGTAAAGCGACTTTTTGATGGCAAAAATATTCTAATGAAAGTTCGTTGATGCTTAGTCCATCTTTTACAAAATGGCGTGGAGCATCCATATGTGTTCCACAATGGTTTGGCAGCTTGGTAAGTAAGCTACTGAAAGGACAATCTTCTGTCACATCGGTACAACGAGTGACTTCCACAGTGGGTTCACCAGGCCACGCTAGATCTTTTGGATCAAGTAAGTGCGATAGATACATAAACATAGTTTTCTCCTTGTATGATTATGGTTAGTTAAAAAGTGACTTATAGATAAATCAATGAGCTAAATCAAGTAACTCATCTCATTTATTTATTATTAAACAACAACCCAAATCAAACTCACTAAGCCAAAAGCAATACAGCCATAAATAGTGGTGAGTATGCTCCATGTTTTTAAGCCTTGGGAAACTGAAATACCAAAGAATTTTGTCCATACCCAGAATAGGCTGTCATTGACGTGAGATAAGGTCATTGAGCCTGCACCAACGGCGGAAGTAATTAAGGCAATATGAATACCGTCATAACCTGCGGATGTAATCATTGGAGCAAGGATAGTCGTGGTCGTAATTGTTGCAACCGTGGCAGAGCCTTGAGCTGCACGTAATAGGGCAGATAAAATAAAACCCAGAGCGAGAACATGTAATCCAGTACTGGATAATACATCGGAAAGTGCTTTTCCTACGCCACTCGCATCTAATACCTTACCGAACATACCGCCAGCCCCTGTGATTAAAATAATCCCAGCAATTGGAGCTAAAGCAGAATTTAAAATTTCTTCTACTTTTTCTTTATTCCAACCACGGCGGAAACCTAATACATAAGAAGACAGACATACCGCTAACAATAATGCAAACGGTGAACTACCGACCATGCTAAAAATTTGGCGAATGATATTTTCTTTTGGTAAGGTTGTCGCCGTGATTGTGCCTGACATAATTAACACTAAAGGAAAGGCAATCATGGATAAAACCGTTGCAAATTTTGGCAAACCACTCGCATTTTGAGATAATTGCTTTTGATATTGCAGTAAATCAGTAGATGTTGGAATTTCGACAAAATGACGTTTGGTAAAAAATGGAATAAACACTTGACCAACTAAAAAGGTGGGTAACGCAACGGCTAAACCGACACCTAATACTAAGCCAATATCTGCATTTAATAATTGTGAACCTGCAACAATCCCCGGATGTGGTGGTAACACAACATGAACCATTAACATGGATAAACCAATTGGTAACGCATAAGTGAGCATATTGCCACCGATTCGGCGTGCGACACTAAAGATAATCGGTAATAACACAAGGAAACCTACATCTACAAACACAGGGATACCAAAAATAAAACCTGTGGCACCTAAAGCAAAGGGTGCATTTTTCTCACCAAATTTATCTAATAGCCAACCAGCTAATACATCAGCTCCATTGGATTTTTCGATAATTTTACCGAGCATCGCCCCTAGACCGACAATCAACGCTACGCTACCTAGTGTGCCCCCCATCCCTTTCACTAAGGTTGGGATAACATCAGCCATTGGAATGCCTGTACTTAATGCTACCGCAATGCTCACAATACCTAACGCCAGAAACGGATGAACTTTGCCTTTAATCATAATAAATAACAAAGCAAAAACACTGGTAACACCAATTAAAATAAGAACTTCGTTTGACATAAAGATTTCCTTTTTTGACTAAACATTCTAAAACGAACGTTTTCGATCATATTTGCTTTCAAACCTCAAGATTTCCGGCAAAACAAACCCTCTCCCCCTGATTTCTCAGGGCGAAAGGATTTTATATAAATAAAAAGTGCGGTGTTTTTTTAGCTAGTTTTTATACTTTTCAAACCAACCCAGTCCCGCCACGGTGTCGCCTCGTGGTTTATACTCACAACCCACATAGCCGTCATAACCAATTTCATCGAGCTTGTCGAAAATATATTGATAGTTGATTTCCCCTTCATCAGGTTCATGACGATCTGGCACGGAAGCAATTTGAACGTGGGAGAATTTACCGTTGAGCTTGTCGGTTAAGCGAGCTAAATTGCCGTCCACATTTTGAGCATGGTAGTAATCCAGTTGCACAAAGACATTATCACGATCGACTTTTTCCACAACAGCTAAGGTGTCAAGCTGGCTTTTGAGCAGATAATTAGGTTTTACTTCTGGGCTTAAGGCTTCAAGACAAATATTAATGCCGTGCGGTTTGAATTTCTCGGCAGCGTAACGAACATTTTCCACAAAGGTATTTTCATAAGCACTGCGATTCTCCCCTTCTGGCACAACCGCTGCCATAATATGTACGGTCGGACATTGTAACGCTAAGGCATATTGCAAGGCTTGGTCAATATCTCGGCGTGCATCGTCTTTACGATTCGGAATAGCGGCAAGCCCCCATTCGCCGTTTACCACATCACCTGCACTGGTATTAAACAACACTTGTTTTAAACCGTATTGATCTAATTTCGCTTTTAATTCTTCCGCTGGATAGTCATAAGGCCAAAGATATTCAACATATTTAAAACCTGCCTTGGCGGCGGCTTCAAAGCGATCTAAGAATGGCACTTCATTAAACATCATGGTTAAGTTAGCTGCAAATTTAGGCATAATTATTTCCCCCTGTTTTCCAAATCTTTCACTTCGTCATCGGTGAGATAACGAATATTTTGTCCTTGCAAAATAAATTGTAATTTTGCGGTTTCTTCTAACTCATCGGCGTTGTCGGCGGCATCAAGCAAATCTGAACCTGTGACCACAATGCCGTGATTAGCCAGCAAAAAGGCTTTGCCTGTTAAAGCTCGCTCGCTTAATTCTCGAGCAATTTCAGGTGAACCGGGGCGATAGTAAGGGATCACTTGCAATTTACCGACACGCATCACATAGTAAGGCGTGAACGCTTTAATGGCGTTGTCTTGATCCAAACCGTCTAGGCAAGATAGGGCGGTTAAATAGGTGGAATGCAAATGTACCACGGCGTTGCACTTTGGATTTTGCTGATACAATGCCAAATGAAATACATATTCTTTGGACGGTTTATCGCCTGAAAGCACATTGCCTTGCATATCTAATACAGATAAACGATCTGCATCTAGTCTCCCCAGCGATGAACCCGTTGGCGTGACCAAAATTCGGTTGTCATCTAACCGTACCGATAAATTACCTGCACCGCCTACGCTATACCCACGTTGATAAAAGGATTTTGCTAGTTCAACCAGCTGTTGTTTTTGTTCTAATTCCGTCATGAGATCATTCCTTGTGCATATTCAAAAAAGTTTTCTTTACCAAAATTGCCTGATTTTAACGCCAAATAAATCGGTTCTTCCACCGCTTTCAGCCAAGGTACACCAGGAGCGATTTGTTTACCAATATGGAAACCGCTAAAGCCAAGTTGTTGCACCACAATACTGGATGTTTCACCGCCAGCGGTGATGAAATTGGTTACCCCATTGGCTTTGAGTTTTTCTGCCAACTTGGCGAAAACTTGCTCAATAGCATGACTGGCTTTGTCGCCACCAAATTGGTTTTGAATTTGTTTAAGCTGATCGGCTGGGACAGTGGCATAGACCATTGGTGCAAGTGATCCGCCCAAATTTTCAGTCACCCATTGATAAAGCTCATTTACATATTTTTCACTGCTCAAGGCTTGTTCCACATTCAAATAATAACTTGGTGCAATCACTTTATAGGCGTTCACCTGAGTATTGGTCATCACTGAACAAGAACCCGACAACACCACGGTTTTACCTTTGCTTGGCACAAAAGCGTTAGTGCCTTGTTTGCCACCACTTAAACGAGCCGCCATATACGCTCCTAAACCTGAACCGCCAGTCACCAGTTTAAAATCGGCAATGGCTTCGGCAAGTACCGCAAGTTGGCTATTATCCACCGCATCCACCACGGCATAGCGATAACCGTCCGCTTTTAATTGAGCAAAGCGTGCTTTCACATTGTCCGCCCCTTTAATCACATCCGCATAGGCGACCAAGCCTGTTTTGCCTTGGGCTTGCGCATCCATTAATCGCATTAAATTGGCATCCGTCATCGGCGTAATTGGGTGATTTTTCATGCCTGATTCACTTAACAATTGCTCTCCCACAAACAAATAACCGTTAAAAATCGTGCGACCATTCACGGGCAAAGCTGGCGTGATCACGGTGAAATCATCGTTTAATTCCGCTAATAACGCATCGGTCACCGGGCCAATATTGCCTTTGGCTGTGCTGTCAAAGGTTGAGCAATATTTAAAATAAAATTGGTTGCAACCGTTGTCTTGTAACCAATGCAACGCTTTCAAGGATTGCTCAATAGCTTGTTCTACTGGATTGGAGCGTGATTTTAAACTAATCACAATGGCATCTACCTGAGCTTCCAAAGGCTCACTAGGAACGCCGTTCATTTGCACCGCACTGAGTCCGTTTTCCACAAGGAAACTGGCAATATCGCTCGCCCCTGTGAAGTCATCTGCAATAACACCTAACATCATTACTCTCCCTTTTTCGGCAAATTAATGCCACTGAAAATTTTAATCACCGCACTGTCATCTTCTTTGCCAAAACCAGCATTACTGGCTTCGGTAAACATGGAATAAGCGGTGCTGGCAAGATGTAATGGGAAGTGTAAAGATTTTGCGGTATCGTTTACTAAGCCTAAATCTTTGACAAAAATATCCACCATGGAAAGCGGTGTATAATCGCCATCCACCACATGTTTCATACGATTTTCAAACATCCAAGAATTACCTGCCGCATTGGTCACCACATCATACATGACATCAAGCGGAATCCCTGCTTTTGACGCTAACGCCATGGCTTCCGCCCCAGCGGCAATATGCACACCCGCCAATAATTGATGTACAATTTTCACGGTCGCCCCTAAGCCGATTTCTGCCCCAATGTTGTAAACTTTACCTGCCACCGCATCAAGCACGGGTTGCAATTTTGCAAAGGCTTGTGGTGATCCCGAAGCCATCACCGTCATTTCACCAGCCGCCGCTTTGGCAGCCCCACCTGAAACAGGGGCATCTAACATAATCAAACCAAGCTCTGTTAATTTTTGTGAAATTGCTTGAGCATCTCCTGCTGCCATGGTAGAAGACACCATCACTGCTGTGCCAGCTTTTAATTTCGCTGCTAAGCCATTTTCGCCAAATAATACGCTGTTGGCTTGAGCGGCATTAACCACTAAAATCACCACAGCATCCAATTCTTGAGCAAAATCATTGCCATTAGTTGACACGGCTTTTGCTCCAGCTGCTTTGAGTTTTTCTAAAGCAACAGGGTTTAAATCAATGCCATAAGTGGTTAATCCTGCTCGAACACAAGATAATGCTGCTCCCATACCCATTGAACCTAAGCCCGCTACGGCGACTGAATAAGATGAATTTGCCATAATTAGTTTCTCCTAGTTAAAAATCTAAATGTATTTTGATGTTTTATATTATGCATGAATGAAAAAATAAAAACTGTGATCCAGATCACAAATATTAACATTTTACGTGAAATATAGATAAATTTTGTGAATTAATATTATTGGTTTAACAAAATTTAAAAGTTTATAATAGTAATATAAATAAAGAACTTTTTATGATATAGCAATGATCCCAGCAGAAAGACAACGAAAATTACTCAATTTAATTAGTCACCAAGATATTGTCAGTATTAATACGCTTGTTGATGTATTAGGCGTATCCCATATGACTGTTCGTCGTGATATTCAAAAACTTGAAGATGAAGGCAAAGTTATTTCCGTATCAGGTGGAGTACAAACTCTCGAACGTTTAGCAATCGAACCGACACACAATGATAAATCCTTATTATCCCCTAAAGAAAAAAATGCGATTGGTGAAAAAGCCGTTACACTTATTCCAATGGGAGTATCGATCTATTTAGATGCTGGCACAACGACATTGGAAATTGCCAAGAAACTCGCCGAACGTGAAGATTTATTAATTGTCACCAATGATTTTGTGATTGCAAACTTTCTCATGGAATACGGTAAAGGTGAGATTTTTCATACAGGCGGGCGAGTGAATAAAGCCAACCGCTCATCCGTTGGTGAGTTAGCGGCTCAATTTCTGCAACATATTTCCTTAGATATTGCGTTTATTTCTACTTCTTCTTGGAATATGAATGGGTTAAGCACACCCGATGAAAACAAAATCCCTGTCAAAAAAGCGATTATCAATTCAAGCCAACAGCGTATTTTAGTGTCTGATTCGTCTAAGTGCGGTAAAGTTGCCACGTTTTTTATCTGTCCATTAACGGTATTTGATAGCATTATTTGTGATAATGCTTTGCCAGATAATTTACAAAAAAATATTGCGGAAATGGAGATTACGTTATATTTGGTTTAGCTGCTGAAACCCATACACCAAAAATGTCTGTAAGCTATCGCCCATATTGGCGATATTGGGATAACGTCCCCACCGCTCAAAATGGTTTTTTTCAAATAAACGACGGCTGGCGTGGTTTTCTTCAATCACGTAAGCCATGAGCGTGTTGATGCCGCATGCTGCCATTTGGCTTTGCATAAATTGCAGTGCTTGACTGCCGTAACCTTTGCCTCGTGCATTTTGGTCAAGATAAAGACTAATTTCAACAGTTTGGTCGAAAGCGGCACGTTTGTAAAAGGGCGAAAAGCTACACCAGCCCAAAACTTTTTCATTTTGTACCGCACTTTCAACAGTGCTTTTAGCATCGTTTTCTACCATGACCCATAAGGGGTGCGTGTCGTTGTTTAAATGTTCTTCAAACCACGGACGGCGTTGTTGTGTCGTGACGGGCGTGAGATCCGCGGTAATGCGGCGAGTGGGGATCGCTTGGTTATAAATCTCCACAACGGCGGATAAATCTTGTGCTTGTGCTAGTCTAATTTTCATATTAATGGGTTGTTTTTATTATATTAGGTAACAGAATCTTGACTTCTGTTCCTCCGCTGGTTCGGTTAGTGATGGTTAAGGTGGCATTAAGCTGTCGGCTGCGTTCTTCCATAATGCGCAAGCCGTAATGTCCTTCCGGTTCTTCTAGGCTTGGAATGCCAATACCGTCATCTCGTACGAGTAATTCTTGCTCACCGTCTATGTTAGTGTGAGCAATAATCTCAATATGTTTTGCTTTCGCATGTTTCACCGCATTTAATGTTGCTTCACGGACAATTTGCAAGGCATGAATTAATTGCTGTGGCGTAAAGGTTTGTGACGGTAAACTGCATGCTACACTGAGATGGCTTTCCGTTTGATTACGCAAGCTATCGATCACCTGTTCTAAGGCTAATTTTAAATTGGCTTCTTGCACTGTCAAGCGGAACGTCGCTAATAATTCGCGTAATTGTAAACAACCATCGCTCAGTGCTTGTTCAAATTCTGTTAAAATGGCTTGGCTTTTTGCTTTCGCTTGTTCGCTGTCTTTTGCCAAAGAGTGTTTTAGTAAGGTTAACTGAATTTGCAAAAATGACAAGACTTGCGCTAATGAATCGTGTAATTCTCGTGCAATAATAGAACGTTCTTCCATTAACAATAATTGCTGTTGTTGGCGTTGTGTTTGGTGGAAATACAGGGTACGAGCAAAAATTTGGGCGATATTTTGCATAGTACGTGGATCAGGACAAGGTAAGCCAGCTTGCCAGCGTAATACTCCTAACTGCTGCCCTTCAATTTCAATATCCGTCATTTGCCAAGTTAATTGTTGCAACGGTTCACCGAGTAAAATATTCCAATGTTCCGCCCCGATAATCTCTAATTCCAACACGCGTAAATGTTCCGTTGCCATGACATTTTGTAACACGCTGCGGAGATGTTCGCGATCGATATTAACCAAGGTTAATGTCTGCGAACAATAATATAACATGGCTAAAGTGCGGTTCGTTTGGATGAGTTTTTGGGTTTTATCGTCAAGGGTTTGTTCTAAATTGGAATAGACTTTACTTAATTCCGATGACATTTGGGTAAAGGCTTGTGCCAAGCTACCCAGTTCGTCATTGCGATAAATATCTAATGGGATATGCTGGAATTGCCGCATTTGAATTTGCACACTGGCATCGGTTAATTGTCGAAGCGGTGTAACAATTCTGGTACGCATAAAACTGATAATATAAGCCACCATAATGACAATGGCGAGCAACGAAATCACGATAATGGCGGTGGTATAAATCAGTTTCTTTTCGGCAAATTGTTGCAAGGCGAACACGAAATTATCCACTTTTCCCACATAGGGAACAAGCTCTTGACGATAGGCCTGTTGATTTTGATGCAAGGCGTAATATTCCAATTTTTGCCATTGACGAATCAGATCGTCATAATGATATTTTAAACTGTCTGGGGTAATAAATTGTTGATCAATTTTGCGTAATGACGACGCATGGAGCGTCTTGCGATATTCGATTAAATGTTTTTTGACTTGTTCAGGCTCATATTGTAATTCATGCAAAATACGGTAGCTTTGCATACGCAAAGAACCTGCCACATTAATGACTTCGGCATCCGAGCGGTTACTTGCCATAATGGCAAACGCCACGGCAGCAATAATACTGACGAACCCCATCACGGCTAACAAATAATTGGAAACAGAACTGGAAACGGATGTTTTTTTATTCACAACAGAACCTACAATGATAAAAAATGGCACAATCGCTTGTGCCACTTTCGTTCACTTAACCATTAAAGATAGCGTTTGCTGACTACTTTTAAGTTATCATCTAATTCATACACTAATGGCTGACCGGTTGGGATTTCTAAATCCATAATGTCTGCATCAGAAATGCCTTCAATATGTTTTGCCAGAGCGCGTAATGAGTTACCATGCGCGGTCACTAATACACGTTGACCTGATAATAAAGCCGGTGCAATTTGATCTTCCCAGAATGGAAGTACACGCTCTAAAGTTACTTTTAAGTTTTCACCATCTGGTACCACGTCTGCTGGTAAATGAGCATAACGGCGGTCATTATGGGCTGAATTAGGATCTTTCGGATCTAATAATGGTGGTAATGTGTCGTAAGAACGACGCCAAATGTGAACTTGTTCATCACCATATTTTTCCGCCGTGGCTTTTTTATCTAAACCTTGTAATTCGCCGTAGTGACGTTCATTTAAACGCCAGTTTTTGACTTGTGGAATCCAAAGTTGACCCGCTTCTTCTAACACGATGTTACAAGTTTTGATCGCACGGGTTAATACCGAAGTAAATGCAATATCAAATTCAAAACCAGCTGCTTTTAATTTTTGCCCTGCTGATTTTGCTTCTTCCATACCACGTTCGGTTAAATTAACATCACGCCAACCGGTAAATAAATTTTTTGCGTTCCATTCACTGAAACCGTGACGAATAAAGACTAATTGCATAGGGATCTCCTAGTTGATAAAAATAAATAAAATAACATCATACTTTATAGCAAAAATTTGCAAAATTTGAAAGTGAAAAGCCATGGTTTCCTGATCTTTCTCAAAAATAATGGTATATTTAGCAAGAAATTTGATGATGTGAGAGAAAAATCGGAAAAAATATGTTGCTTTGTTCATTATTTAAAAAATTGCCAAAATTGACCGCACTTTTGGGGGCGGGACTATTGGTTTCTCTTTCTAGCCAAGCCGCCGATTTAAATCAAATTAAAACCCAAATCAAACAGCAAGAACAGAAAATTGCACAACGTAAACAAGAGCAAAATAAACTGCAATCTGCGTTAAAAATTCATGAAAATAAAATTAATAATGTAGTAGGGACATTACGTGAAACGGAAACCAGTTTAAAAGAAACGCAAAGAATTATCGCAGAAACCAATCGTCAAATAAAATCTCTTGAACAGCAGCAAAAGGCTCAAAAAGCAAAATTAGCCAAGCAGTTAGATGCCATTTATCGTTCTGGAAATCCAAATTCAGTGGTGGAGCATTTATTGTCCGATGACGCTAAAAATAATGATCGCATGATGGTCTATGCGAAACACATGAATCAATCTCGGTTAGCTTTATTAGATGAACTGAAAGCGACACAACAACAATTAGAGCAACAAAAAGCCTATTTATCGGATCAGCAACAAGAGCAAAAAACGCAATTATCGGCGCAAAAAAAACAACAACAAGAGCTACAAAAAGCTAAAAATGAACGGCAGAGTACCTTAAATCAGTTAAATAAAACCTTAGCACAAGAACAAAATAAATTAGATAGCTTAAAAGCCAATGAACAAGCCTTACAAAATGAAATTAAACGTGCAGAACAAGCAGCGGCAGCGCAAGAAAAGAAAGAACGTGAACAGTTAGCTCAGAAAAAGCAAGATGAAGAAAAACGCACCAATAAGGTTTATCAACCGACCGCTCAAGAACAACAATTAATCCGTTCTGGAGCAGGGTTAAATGGTAAATATGCCTATCCAGTTTCGGGTAAAGTGCTGCATCATTTTGGTTCGATCCAAGCTGGTGAAGTAAAATGGAAAGGGATAGTGATTTCTGCCAGTTCTGGCACGGCGGTAAACGCCATTTCAGGCGGGCGGGTGATTTTATCTAATTGGCTGGCGGGTTATGGTCAAGTGGTAGTGATCGATCATGGTAAGGGCTATATGTCATTGTATGGTTTTAATCAGGCGGTGTTTGTGAAAACGGGGGCGTTAGTGAACGCTGGACAAAAAATTGCTGAAGTTGGTAACAGCGGCGGGCAATCTCGTTCAGGGTTATATTTTGAAATTCGCCGCCAAGGTAATGCGGTGAATCCGTTAAATTGGTTGAGATAGAAAGCCATGGCGTGGAAAAAATTTTTATTTTTAAGCACCGCACTTTGGGCTGGTTTAACGCAAGCTCAACCAGCAAAGCTCGCCATTGTAATAGACGATGTTGGCTATCATCAAAAAGAAGATGCCGCCGTTTTTGCCATGCCAAGGCAGATTTCTGTGGCTATTATTCCTGCCGCACCCTATGCTCGCCAACGTAATCAACAAGCACGTGAGCAAGGGCGAGATGTGTTAATTCATATGCCGATGCAACCTAAATCTAAGATGAAAATTGAAGGGGGCGGATTAACGTTAGGTATGTCGCAAGATGAAGTAAGTCGGCGCGTACAAATGGCTAAGAGCATTGTTTCCGCCGCCATTGGTATGAATAATCACATGGGTAGTGCGGCAACCTCTGATCGTACGTTAATGACATACTTGATGCAAGAACTTGCCGAACAGCATTTATTCTTTTTAGATAGTCGAACTATTGGCAGTAGTGTGGCGGGTAAAGTGGCGAAAGAACAAGGGGTAAAATCCTTAGATCGACATATTTTTCTTGATGACAGTGATGCTCTTGCGGATGTACAACGTCAGTATCAATTAGCAATTCAACATGCCAGAAGACACGGCACAACCATTGTAATTGGACATCCACGTAAAAATACCATTGCGGTATTGCAGGCTGGGCTGGCGGATTTACCTGCGGATATTCAATTAGTGAGTATGGGGAGCCTATGGCGTGATGAGAAAGTGATTCCACCAAAACCATTTATTTTATTGTTTAGTGATTTGCCCGCCCCAACCAATGTTGCACCTTACACACCTGTACCGATGTTGCGTGGTGTGCCTGAATAATCAAAATCTATCTATTGCCCTAACCAAACCACCATAACTTTATCGCTGCCATTTTCTCGACTAAAAGCAAAATATTTATCATTTTGCACCGCAGTTTGTATGCCAGCTCCAACCGCAGGGTGCTGTTTACGGAATTGAGCAAGTTTTTGCCAATGTTGCATCAGTTGATGTTTGGCGGAATGATCTTTGAGATCTTGCCAGTTCATATCTGATCGGGTACCTTGCATGGGGTCAGTTCCTGTTGCCCCAAATTCTCGTCCGCTTTCGTCACCGTAATAAATTTGTACGCTACCTGGGGCGAGTAATAATAAATTGGCGGCGGTTTTTTGTTTATCGATATTTTCGCTACTGTCTGAATGGAAAAATAAACGGGTATCGTGTGATGATAAATAACTCAATACATTAAAATCTTTCAGCTTATTATTCATTTCAGTGTAAATCGGTGCAATATTGGCAAAGCAATCTAAGCTGTTTTTGGCTTGATCTTGAAAGTCAAAATTAATCATGGCATCAAAGCCATTAGCATAATAATCACTTTTAAACACACCATGTCCCCAAGCCTCGCCTACCATGAAGAAAGATTGGTTAAAACTCGCTTTGGGGTGGGCTTTTTGCCATTGAGTTAAGGCTTGTTGAGTAGATTGTTTGAGCTGTAACCAAGTGGATTTTTCCACATGTTTTGCGGTATCGACACGGAAACCGTCCACGCCATATTTCACCACCCAATCGGAAAGCCAATG
>Ga0192276_1047_pt1 | contig 33959 bp, 28 predicted proteins | sample Koala_Koa24_I3_FD_131263 | JGI IMG/M metagenome (GOLD analysis project Ga0192276, IMG submission 131263) | Enriched cells from koala feces incubated with labeled cellulose particles, San Francisco Zoo, California, United States - Koala_Koa2-4_I3 ...
AAGTAGTAGTATCTACGGAGACGCTTTCAGTTTGGTCAGTAATATCTGTACCAGTTACATTTTCGGTACTATCGAGTATGCCACTAAACCATTCAGCGAGTTCTAGTTTAAAGTCATCACTAACTATAAACTGACTATCTGCATTGTAGCTACCTTCTGGTATCTTATATTGAGCTAGATATTCATTGCTACTGAACATATACTGTATAGCCTTTTTGCCATTCTTATAATCTATGGTAGTAACGTCAGTATCCATAATGTTTATAAGATTATTAAAGGAATTATCTAAATTTTCAGCGACTCTATCACCCATAGCTTGAGATATCATAGATGTTATTAAAGAACCTACTACATAGCATCTGTCATCGTCGTTAAACTCGTAATGAGTAATTAAGGTTTGAATCTGCTTACTGCTTAGATACATTTGACCCTTATTAAAGCCTCTAACGTCCGATGGTATATAGTAGTTTGCACCACCTAAGATGTCACATATTTTTTGAAATGATTGTTCATTCAACTTAATATACTTATCAATCTCAATTTCGAAGGTACTTTCCACAGCAGAACGAACACCACTAACGCCATTTTTCAAATATATATTACCAATGGTATCAGAGGTATTTTCGTATGTAGATAGTGTAGAGTTCGCTATTGGAACACAAGCGAACGTATTAACTATAGGCATAGTTCTAAGTAACATAAAAGTATCTTGACCATCGGTATCATCTAAATCTAAGATGAATAGTATGGTATAACTATCTTCAGACTTAGACACGTAGTTACCATAGTATTCTGTATCATCGACGGTAGGTTCTTCATAAGTTATTTGATTGTATAGGTAGAAAGCAGGTGCACCTATAACTATCAAAGATATAAGTATGGTTGCCAAGAAAGGTATAGCAATACCTTTTTTCTTCTTCTTTTTTTTCTGTTTTGTTGTTGCCATAGAGCAAAAATCCTCCTCAATAAAAATATCCAAAGGTGATTTTTTTCAATATTATTAAAAACTTCACACATAACGCTAGAACTAGATACTCAACGCTATGTAAATATTTTATCATGGTATAGGTTTTATGTCAAGTAGATACAGAAAAAAGAGCGTATTTAAAATCAACTGTACTCAGTGAAAGTTCATTAGCTTTGATGACAAAAAAGATAGCCTATAGTTTAGACTATCCTTTTTGTTGAATATATTGTCTTTTGGATATGAATATAACGTATTTAATTAGTAGTTAATAATTATTAATTATTAAACTACATACCTACTTGAGAGCGTTTAATCTTTTTAGAGGTAGTCTTTTCGAACTCAACAGTTCTAACTACTAAATTTCTTATAGTCTTTGCAGATGGCAAAGTTAGGTTTATACTATCGATATCTTTCTGTAGTTGGCTCTTAATATCTGTGATATTATTAGCCTCTGCATAGTCTAAATTAGGGAATATCTCAGCAGTGATTACATAATCTTTTGCATATACAAGAACCTCTTTAACTAAAAGATTATCTGCGAACTTATTTTCAAGTTCTTCAGGTGATACATTCTCGCCGTTATCTAATATTATAAGGTTTTTCTTTCTACCAGTGATATATAGACAACCATTATCATCTTTGTAGCCAAGGTCACCAGTTCTGAGCCAACCATCTTCAGTAATAGTTTCTTTAGTTGCCTGTGGATTTTTATAGTAGCCCATCATAACAGATTTACTTTTAACTTGAATTTCTCCATCTACGATTCTAACTTGACAACCGTTTACTATCTTTCCAATGGAATCTATTGGATTATCTTCAAATTCCGAACCAGTACTTATACGAGGTGAACATTCTGTCATGCCATAACCTTGTGCTACTTTTATACCCAATTCATTAAATCCCTTTATAATATTAGGACTTAAATACGCTCCACCACTAAAGATTATAGTTAAGTTATCACCTAAGACCTTTCTAGCAATAAGCTGTTTATCTATAGTAGGATTTTCTTTGCATAGAGCATTAATCTTAAATAGTAGAGTTTGGATAATCATAGGAACTAGAAGCATCTTATTTGGCTGGAAAGTAGCTATGTTCTTTCCAAGATGCATAAGATTATCATTTATACATACTATAGCACCATACTTTATACTTAAAATGATATCACAACTTAAACAGTATACGTGATGTATAGGTAATGCAGATAGTATTATATCGCCGACTTTACTTTCATTATCGTTACAGAAACAGTTGTCCATTAAGTTCTCATGTGATAGCATAACACCTTTACTCTTGCCAGTAGTTCCAGATGTATATATTATAGCTGTACAACTTTTAGGGTCTATCTCAACGTTCGTAGATTTACCATTGTACTCCTTAACTATACTATCTAGGGAGTATATACTATCATCAATAGGTGAACCATCTAACTGTACTATATCGGTTACTTGTGGGCATAGTTCTCTAACTTTAGGAACTAAAGCAGAGAATCTGCTATCATATAAGAATACGGTTACATCGGCACGATTTACGCAGTCGCAAATATCATCTGCGGATAGTTGACTATCTAAAGGTACTATTATGTTGTTAGATATTACTGTACCAAAAAATCCAGTTAGATAGTGATATGCAGTAGTTCCAACTATGGCTATATGTAGTCTGTCATTGGATATATTTTCCTTAATGAATGAACCAAAAGCCTCACAATCTGTTTTAAATTGCCTATAACTCTTATCTATGATATTCTTCTTGACTTTATATCGAATGAACGTATTCTCTTCAAACTCTTCAGCAGAGTTATATATCAAGTCACGGAGTGTTAGGGTATTTTCCTTAGTAATACTCATATAGGTAACCTCCTAGATTATTCTTCAGATTGAAGTCTTTGTATATAGGCTATAGCATCGGCAACGGTGATTAGTTTAAGAACCTCTTGTTCATCTACTTCGACATCGTAGATATCTTCTACTTCACCAAGAAATGACATGAACACATAGGAGTTAAATCCTAAATCTTCAATAAAACGAGAATCCTCTTTAATATCATTGATATCAACCTCAACATAGTTTGTGATTAACTCTTTTAAACTTTCTAACATATTAATATACCTCCAAAATGTAATTATTTCAATCCATGCTTATACCAACTCAAGGATATTCTTTAGTGGTTTATCAAAGTTTTCCATACCTCTAAATATGGTACGGCATATATAGTAATATAGAACATCAAGTTCTTCTTTAGTAACCACTTTTGGTTGATATTCAAAGTAGAAATCTAAACCGTTATCTTTGGGACGATGCATAACCGTTAAATATACAGGTTGTGCGGCTACACCGTTAGAGTACCATTTGCTCTTGTACTTTGCAGGGAGTTCAACTCCGCCCTCGTTCTCTACAGATAGTGGTTGGTACGTTAATGAGATACTCTCGTAACTTTCGCCACGTTCTAATTTAGATGCCTTAATGCGTTCCATAGTCAACTTAACTGGGTCATAGTTAGCGTGACGGAATATTTCATTTTGAGCTATTCTAATCTTTTCAATGCCATCATGGAAAGTTTCTTCTGGTTCAATAATGGTTCTAAATGGGAAGTAATGTATTCTAGTACCACCAGACTTTTTCTCTAATAGAGTACCACGTCTAGCAACGGTAGTCTTAATAGATACATCTTTTTCGTTGTTATTTAGTATAGATAATACAGTTCTTAAACCCATTATAAGCATACATACTATAGGAACATTATGCTCTTTGCAGAAGCTTATAATCTGCTTAGATGGTTCTTCTTCTAACTTATACACAGATATCTGAGCAGAAACATCAGTACTTACAACACCAGCAGAACGCTTATTAGGATTGCCACTATCTAACCTTGCACGGATTAATCTTCCCTCACCAGCAAAGTCTGTATACATAGGTTCACTTTCATTATATAGAACGTTCTGCCAATATTTGAAATCTTTTTCATAAGCCTTTGAGTTTGGATATTGTAAATCTTTCTTTAGACATTCAATATAAGATTTCATTGCATTTGGGAACTTTACTTGGTCAGGATACATTTTAGCACAGTATATCTCAATGATATCTTGTAAGAATACGAATAGTGAACTAGAATCCATAGTCATATGTTGAACGTTCATATATAGACCGTTGTAGCCATCAGAAAGTTGTATCATAATGATTCTATTTAACTGAGTATCGAACATATTAAAAGGAATCTTTGTAATATCTGTTAGTTTAGCGTGTACGTCATCTTCTTTCCAGTGACGATAGTCATGAAGTGGAATATCGTAGTCGTTACATTCTGTTGGAACTATATACTGCCATATGCTCTTATCTTCCTCTTGATGGAATCTCAACCTTGAACATTCATGACACTCATAAGCTATATATAGACTCTTTTAAGACATTAAAGTCTATATCATGTTGGATATATAAGCCTGTACCTATGTTCAATACTTGTGGCTGTCCACAAGCCATTACAGTAAAGAAGTGTAATGATTGTGCAGGTGCTAGTGGATAGCATTCTCTAGTAACGCCATTAATTTCAATCTCTTTCATACACATATAAAAATCCTCCTTGAAAGGTTTTAAAACCATTTTATCTATCTTAACTATACTATATATTTAGATAGAAAGTCTTTTAAATTATCCAAAAAAAAGTTTATTATCCTCAAAGAATGCAGCGGCATGACCAGCCTCATCAACCCAAAATATCTTTTTAGGAGCAATGCATTGGTCATAGTTTTCTTGAGTCATATAGGTAGGAACGAAAGTATCTTTTTTACCTGCTACAAATAGTGTAGGAGTTTTAGTTACTTTCATAGCATCTAAGGTGCTGTAATCGTTGTAGCCGTAACCTGCTATACGTTTACTCATAATGCTAGTTATGTTCATAAGTGGAAACTTTGGAATATGATAATCTCTTTTTAAAACGTGAGAAAATACTTCCTCTGGTGATGTAAAAGCACAATCGGCAACGGCAACTTTAACGTTGTTAGGTAACTCGGCAAGACCTGTGGTCATTAAAATAGTAGATGCCCCCATAGAATCTCCATGTAACACAATTTGAACATCGTTACCGAAACGTTTAACTGCATATCTAACCCATTCTAAGAGGTCATAGCGGTCTAAAATACCAAATCCTACATACTTACCTTCGCTTTTTCCGTGAGCCCTATCATCAACAATCAAAGCAGAATAACCCATATCGGCATAAGCCTTTGCAAAAGATGGACATTCATTCATACCCTTACTAGTATAACCGTGAACGCATATCACTAACTTGTTAGATGGCTTATCACTAGATATGTAATACCCATGAAGTTTTAGACCATCTTTAGATTGTATTTCAACGTCCTCATAGCCTTTAGCATCTAACCATTCACGTGCTTCGTCCATAATACCCTTATAGCCAACCCACTTATCGCCATCGCCCATTTCATCTTTAGATACCATAGGCTTATCCTTTCTAAGGATAGTAAGTCTAAAAAAGTATATAGCTAAAGCTAACTCAAATACTATTGCCACACCCAATATGGCTAAAATCACTTTAAAAACCATTAATACTAACTCCTTTCAGCATACTGCAAATATATATCATCAAAAAATCTTAAAGAACCTTTTGGAACAGATAGACTTTTTTCTATTATATTTGCTAAGTAGTTCATTCTTTCAATGGTATCTAACCTTTCTTGAGCTGGAAGTAATTCACCATCGAATACCATTAGCATAGTCATAATTATTAACTCTGAGGCTTTTTTTGGATTGTTACTCTTTAAGACATCTTTCTTAGTACCTTCTATCATAATATTTTCCAATATTGGTACTAGATATTTCATAAAGGCTGAATTTAATCTTTGATGTAGATACATATCCGATTGACTAAATAGTATATGCATATCATTGTTAGAGCCATCTGAAAAAGTTTTAGTAGCAGTAACGTCAAATAGAAGTTTCATTTTTTGGAAAACATCTAAATCATTTTCAGATACTACAATATGATATTCTTGTGCTATGCGTTTAATAGTGCATTTAGCGATACCATCTAAAATATCATTTTTAGTTTTAACGTAGTAATATATACTGCCCTTACCAATACCCGCCTCTTTAGCTATCTTACTAACAGATACTTTTTCTACGCCCAACTGTTTAATCAATGATATTGTAGAATCATAGATTAGTTCTAACTTATTAGTTTTCAAAAAAACATCACCTTATTTTTCGACCAGCGGTCGAATTTTTTATATATTAAGTATATCACAATTTTTAGTAAGAGTTATGAACATTTTGTAAATTAATCAAATATTTACCACTTATTATGAATGTTTGACAAAATGTACTACTTATGATATACTTCCTTTATATGAATTTATCGATAATCACTTATGGAAGGGGTATTTTTATGTCGATAACGTTACTATCCCTAGATAACGTTCAAGATTTTAAACATTATACTAAGTATTTAGAGTTCATATCTAGTGAACGTAGAGATAGAATCCATAGTATTAAGTTTAATCATAATAAGGTTACTTCATTACTTGCAGAAATGTTAATTAGATATCGAATATATAACGATTTAAACCTTGACAATAGAGATATCGTTTTTACCTATAACGAATATGGTAAACCTAGTTTAAAGTTTAATGCAAACTTTCACTTTTCCATATCCCATACGGATAATGCTATTGTATATATCTCAGATGAGTTTCCTATAGGCATAGATATTGAATCGATTAAGGTATGTAATCTAACATTAGCTAAGAGGTTCTTCACTCCACACGAGTATGAGTATATTAAATGTAGCAATACTCCTAATCAAGATTTTTTTAAGGTTTGGACTATGAAAGAATCTTATATAAAGATGTTAGGCACTGGATTGCATGCACCTCTAAACTCATTCGATGTTCTTAAACCTACTAAAAATTATACCTATTACAATACCATACACAATGAAAATGCAATATCTGTATGTGGTAGCTATAATGCTACTAACCATATAGAAATAGTATCTATGAATATTGAAAATCTACTTAATATTTTCTGTGAAAGATTCAAGAGTAGACAAAGTAAAAATATTAGTGTATAATATAGATACAAAAAATAAAAGATAACGATAGTAAGTAGTAACTTAAGACAGATAGTACTCCCCTTTTTAATATACCTTTAGACAAATCAACCACATAAAATTTTCTAATTGACAATTTTCACTTAATATGATATCATATCTTATGTATAATACAAGAAAGGTGTGAACTACTATTGAAAAAGTATCTAACCCTATTGATAATACCATTGATGTTATCTGGTTGTGTTACAAGTTTAGACTCTCACAACGACACTGAAACCCAAACAGAAAACGTTACCGAGTTGGAGATTATAGAAACTTCAATTGAAACCTACTTAAGCACTACTACTCCAACCACAACAGTAACCTCAGTGACAGAAAGTTCTAGTGAGTCAGTAACATCAGAAAGCTCTTCAGCTACTACAACAGAAGTTACTACTACTACAAACATACTTTCAAACTATGGAGATGATGAACATCTTATTAGTTTAGCAACCTCGTTATACAATATTGCTTGCGAAATGGCTTGGAACTACTACAACGGTTCTCCTTACTCCCTAGATTATGACTCTTCCATTGAAGATGAATATGGCGGTATATACTTTCTAATAGATGATGAAAACATACACTCACTTGAAGATGTACATGAAGATTGGTTTGAAATATTCTCATCTCAAGAAGACCCTTCCGACTTCGATGGACACTTTATCGAGAAAGACGGAAAGGTATACGTAAATGACGGCACTAGAGGTGCAGACGTCTACTACAAAGATACTGAAATAACGGAAATAACTTCAATACTCGGAGATGGTCAAGAGGTTACTTTCAATGCAGTATCGCACTATATAGACCCCGAAGATAACTCACCTATGGAAGATGAGATAGATGAATTTTCTATAATCCTAGAAGATGGTTCTTACCATGTGGGTAAGTTTAAACTTCCATATTAAAATATCCTGTCAATAAAGGTGGTTTTTTACTTGAATAGTATCATAAATAGAATATCTGTTACTTTAACCATTGCATTAACGTTCATAGTAATGGCAGGGTGTAGTCAAGAAATAGTAAATGAAGATATCTCTCCTATGGATAGTAGCCTACTAGGTTTATCAGAAGATACTCAACCAACAACTACCGTAACAACGGTTACTACTAAGGCTACAGAGAGTACTACCTCTACAGAGGTTACTACTACTGAACCAACTATTAAAGGGTATACTATCGATGAACTTACATCTATTGCCCAAGAACTATATACTAATGCTTGTGAAAAATATCAAAATGTATTAGTAGATTGCTACTACGGTGTAGACTTTGGTGACTACATTGTAGACGAAAGCGGAACTAAATACTTCTTAGTAACCGATGAATATTATAATAGTTTGGAAACCATCTTTCAAGATTGGCATACCGTATTTAGTAGCTCTTTAGACGATTTAGTCAACTCGAAATACTTTGAGTACAACGGTTCACTATATGGCTATACCGCCATTGAACAGAAGAATACTAACTATAATAGCACCGATTTAGAATACTATTCTAATGACGATAATGAGGTAACTTTTAAAGCTACCTGCAACTACTCATCTGGAGAAAAGATATTCAACTTTTCTATTGAATATTCCTCTAGTGAAAAAGTATGGCGTGTTAGTAAGTTTACTATGCCATATTAATATGATTTTTCTTAAGAATCGGTCATAATACTATCATTTTAGTGTAATATCAACCTTATGGAATCTTTACAAGTATAGAACCTATATTACTAAGGAGCGTCCTAGGACGTTCCTTATTCGGGTTGTACTTTATTACATAAAATTCCATATCACGATATTAAATCATAATTTTGTTTGGAGTGGTTATTATAAAAAAGAAAAAAATTTTATGTTTAGGAACATCTTTAATATTAATATGTTCCAACTTGGGAACTCTTTTAACGTATGCTGAGGGGTTTGAAGATAGTTCTAGTGATACTAGTATATCTTCTGATGTTGAAGTTTCTACAGATACATCTACTGAGTTTGTAGATACAGAACCTCAAACTGAGCCAGAGCCTGACCCCGAGCCAGAACCTGAACCAGAGCCTGACCCTGAACCTGAACCTGACGTTCAAGTGGAAGAAACTACAGTGGAAGAAACCACGGTAGAAGAAACTACTACTACTCAAGAGATTCAAGAGGCTGCCTTTATGTATACTCTATCCAATAATGAAGTAGTATTAGTTAGCTGTAAGACTCCAGCCTTAGAGGTAATCGATATTCCAGAACTTATAGATGGATATCCTGTAACTACCATATCCGAAGATGTATTTACTGAATGTTATAATGCCGTACAGATAAATATTCCATACTCTATAAAGACAATATCTGAAGGTGCTTTTAAGATGTGTACTAACTTACAATACATAGGTGTTGCAACAGAAAACACTTATTATAAGTCATCTAATGGAGTATTATATAGTTTCGATGGTGCATCTATAATAGCATACCCTTCGGACAAACCCGATGATACCTACACAATAGCCGAAACTGTAATGTATATAGGTACTGCTTGTTTTAACAACTGTATCAATCTTGAAAGTGTAGTATTACCATCAGAACTATCTGTTATAGGCTATAGTGCATTTAATGGTTGTATTAATCTTAAGGAACTTACTGTAAATAACAATGTACAGCTATCGCAGACTATGTTTGAAAACTGCCCACTTGAAAAGATATACGGTTATGAAAACTCTAATGCTGAAGCTTTCGCCAATATGTACGAAATAGAGTTTGAATCTATTGGAGTATTAGAAACTACTGAACCTACTACAGAAACCACTATCGAGGAAACTACTGTAACTGAAACCGTTACTACTGTAAAAACTACTCCCGTAGAGAGTCAAAGTGTAGTGTATTATGCTCCCGAACGTGAAAATATGGACAGTACTGAAAAGATAGTAATAGTTATAATCATAGTTGCTATGGTTAGTCTTGTAGTAGCTATAGCATCTAAGAGCCATAAAAACAACGATGAAGAGGACGATGAAGATGAAGAAGATGATGATGACGATGAAGACATTGAGGACTTAGACGAAGATGATGATGATTTTCCAGACGATGATTAATATATCACAATACAATATGGATAAAATGGTTTGGAACACAGTATATAACGTACTGTGTTCCAAAACTATCTATAATAAATATTCTACTGTCCATACCTTAGCAATATACTTTGAGCCACTTCTTTCTTAGTCTTTCTAGTATCCATTGCCTGTTTTTCAATATATCTGTGTGCTTGAGGTTCTGTAAGCTTTAGATATTCCATAAGCACACACTTTGCACGATTGATAAGTTTAATCTCATCTATCTTTACTTGTAGCTTAGCATTTTCCCTTTGATATCCCATAACCCTAGAATGTACCGAAGTAACTATCTTAATGGATTGAAAGAATAGCATCTTATTAACGGGCTTAGATACCACACATACACCATAGTCAATAACCTTTTCCGAGATTTCGTCCGCAATGGCTGATTTACATACTAGTATTATACCAGAACTAGTATGTTCCGATAAGTATATAGAAAGCTCATGGCCAAACTCATCTGAAAGTGACGTATTAATAACTATGATATCATAGTCTGTATTTGAAACAAGCCTACGAGCCTCAGCACCACTTGAAACGGTAGAAACGTTGTTTATACCAGTAGAAGAAACTATCATCTTTACAAGGATATCTAAGCCCTGCGTAGAACCTGATACGATAAGTGCTTTTTTCATATACATATAATCTAATCTCTCCTTGTCGCATTAGAATAAACCTTACCCATAGTATTTCATATACATTTCATTTTCAAACTTTAGCTTGTCAGTAGTGGAATTGTATAGGTCAACTATCTCATCTAAACTAAACTTCAAAGATTTCCATACACTTTCACCAATGATACTCTTTACGAAATCACTTTGACTAGTCAACTCTAAAGCCTCTTCAAATGAGGAAGGTAGGTCATTAAAAGTTTTACAACGTACATCGTTTAGTGATTTTTTATTTTGGATACCTTCCATACCTGCATGGAGTAGTAAGTTTAGAGTCATATATATGTTACACATAGCATCTGGGGAGCATAATGCAATGCGACGCATATCTAACTCAGGTTGAACCCTAATAAGGTCGGGCATACTGTTATCTAACTTAATTTGATTAAGTCTGTTGTAAGAGTTAGTGTTCATATTTATTAAGCTAGTCATCTCAGGGAGTCTATCCAAAATACCCGCCATAAATTGATTACCATTCTCATGAATCTCATCTGAACTATTATATGAAAATAGGCTATCCCCATTCTTAGATATATCCATATTAATTAATAGAGAACTACCAATATTATCGTTAATAGGTTTTGGTAAGAATGAGCAGAACAATCCGTTTTGATATGCAATGGCATTTACAGCAACTTTAAACTGAGTAAAATTATCGGCAGTGGATACAGGGTCACCATGCTTAAAATCTATCTCATTCTGTCCGTAACCATACTTATGGCGAGAACTTCTAGGAGATAGTCCCATCTCTTCCAAAGTTATGCATATTTCACGACGAACATTTTCGCAGTTGTCTAATGGCGAAGTATCGAGATACCCAGCTCTATCATGAGGTATATTAGTAGGCTCACCGTTGTCATCACGGTTAAATAGATAGAACTCACATTCTGTACCTATTTCACAAAAGTACCCACTAGATATACAATCATTTACATAACTTTTTAGTCTATAACGTTGGTCATACTCAAATATAGAACCATCATTTTCACGAATATCACATAATAGACGTACTACACTACCAGTCTTAGGACGCCAAGGCATCAATGATAGTGTACTTTCTATGGGAAATAATCTCAATTCATGACCCATAATATAGTTCTTTCCCAAATAAGCAGATATATCAAAAGGTATACCATGCTTAAAAGCCTTTTTAAGCTCATTAGGTAAAAGTGCTATATTTTTCATACGTCCAAATACATCACAAAAAGCAAGTCTAATGAACTTCACATCATTCTGTTCAACAAAAGATATTATATCCGCAGACGAATATTTCATAATAAAACTCTCCTTTACATATATATTAAGAGTGTAGGTTTAATCAAGAGTACTAAAACTTATATCTATAATTATATCATAATAAAGCGTGTGTGTAAAGACCAATACGCAGATGAAAAACATCATAAATATTGATGTAGTACATATCTAACTAATACGGATTAGATATATAGAAGTTTAGAACATTATCTAATAATATTAAGATTTTCTATTAGAAAAGTTAATATAATAAAGTAACGTGAGTAAAAATTATATTATATGCATATTTTTTTAGCCACTTTCATAGAATTTTTTAGTGAAAACAACTCAAAACTTGTATATAAATTTAAAAAAAAAGTTTTCTACCCCGTTGTAAAATTAAAAATTTTGTTATATACTAATAACAACGATAGCAAAGGTGCTATGAGTTAAGATTAGTTAAGTAATCGGTGAAACTCATAGCACCTTTTTATTTTATTTAAACCTAGATAATATTTTTTACCAAGATTATATTATTTAGGTAGAGGAGGATTTTTTATGAATGCAGATATTGGGTTTGTATTAATATGTGCAGCATTAGTTTTCTTTATGACACCAGGTCTTGCCTGTTTCTATGGTGGCTTAGTTCGTAAGAAGAATGTTGTAAACACTATGATGTCATCTATATTCATTATAGGTACTGCAATAGTTATGTGGGTACTCTTTGGATATTCACTATCCTTTGCACCTACAGATAATGGTATCATTGGTGACTTTAGATGGTTAGGTCTTGAGGGAGTATCTCTTGAGGAAGGTTATACAGAAAGTTCAGCCATTCCAAATATGGTATTCTGTGCTTTCCAAATGATGTTTGCAATCATTACTCCAGCTTTAATCACTGGTGCTACAGCTGGTAGAATGAAGTTTAAATCATTAGTAATATTCATAGTCTGTTGGACTATTATAGTATACTATCCATTAGCACATATGGTATGGGGCATAGGCGGATTGCTTGGTCTTGATGGTTTAGGTGCATTAGACTTCGCAGGTGGCGATGTAGTACATATCAGTTCAGGAATTTCAGCATTAGTACTATGTATCTTGTTAGGTAAGCGTTGCGATTATGACCGTGTAGCATACAGAATCCATAACATTCCTACAGTAGTAATAGGAGCATCTTTGTTAATGTTCGGTTGGTTCGGATTTAATGCAGGTTCAGCTTTAGAGGCAAATGGTCAGGCAGCACATGCATTTATGACTACAGCTACTTCAGCAGGTGCAGCGTTAATATCTTGGATGATATGTGACGTTATCCACAACGGTAAACCTACTCTAATAGGTGCTTGTACTGGTATGGTAGCAGGTTTAGTAGGCATTACACCAGGTGCGGGATTCGTTCCAATATGGGCAGCTGTAATAATCGGCTTGACTACTAGTCCAGTATGTTATATAATGATATCATATGGTAAGAAAAAGTTCGGTTTCGATGATGCCCTTGATGCTTTTAGTTGTCATGGTACAGGTGGTATTTGGGGAGGCATCTTAACGGGTATATTCGCTAAAGAAAGTGTTGGCGGTTATGCTGGTTTAATAGAAGGTGACTTTGCACAGTTTGGTGCTCAGATTATTGGTATACTAATTACTGTAGTAATAGCAGTAGTCGGAACATTAATCTGCTACTTCATAGCTAAGGCATTAAGCGGTGGAAGTATTCGTGTTGAAACTAAGGAAGAGATTCTCGGTCTTGACGTTACTCAACATGGTGAGAGTGCTTATCCATCGTTCAACGGCTTAGAGTAAGGAGGTTAGTTCATAATGGCTGATAATAATGCAACACTCATAAAGATTGAAGCTATAGTTAGAGAAGAAAGCTATATAGATGTTAAAAATGCTCTTGATAAGATTGGTGTAAATGGAATTACAGTATATCAAGTGGTAGGTTGTGGTGTTCAACGTGGTATGTCTGAATATGTTAGAGGTCAAAAGGTAGAAATTCAAGTAGTGCCTAAGATAAAGTTTGAAATAGTAGTATCCTCTGAAGAGTGGGAACAAAAGACCATTGAAGCTATTAAGAAGTCTGCATATACTGGTAATCCTGGAGATGGTAAGATATTTAGTTACTACATTAAACAAGCAATAAAGATTCGTACGGGTGAAACGGGATATAATGCTATTCAATCACCTAAGGAAGAACGTTCTAGTAAAGAAAAAGATACTAATAAACCTGATAAAAAATAATATAAAAGTGCGGTTTAGCAAAGATGCTATGATATCTAATGATGTCATAGCATCTTTACTGTAAAAGGTTAGTTACCTAAAACTATCTCCTAAAATATATTAATATATCAAAGCCAAAGATGAACCTCTAAGAGCAACTACTCTTAGAGGTTCATTTATATATCTTTTACACAGAATAACATCACAGGATAAATATATGTTTTTATACCATTTTTGAAAAATTATCACTTTACTTTCACACATGGGCAATATAATATAATCATAAAATAAATCAAAACAGTAAACCTCAACTTAGTATGGTTATTATAGAAAGGATAATATATATGATGAATAATTTTAATAACAACAATAATGAGTTTCAAAACAATGATAAGATGAATGAAATTAGTTACTATCCAAACGGTGATAACTTTAGTGAGCAAGTTACTTCTAGTAAACCACATAAATCTAGTGCTGGAAAGAAAGTTCTAAAGTTTATAGGTTTATTATGTTGTATGGCAATAGTTTCAGTAGGCTCTATAAGTACTTATAAATATTACAGTGAAGGTGAATCATCTACATTAGCGAACATAGACGAAAATAGTTCTAGTGACAGTGATGAGGATATTACTACTGAAGCCACTACTAACAGTGATACATCTAGTAGTTTAACTGCTGAGGCTACAAGTTTATTTGGTTTAAAACAAGATGGAGAAGATTTAACTCCAGCTGAGATATATGCAAAGGTTGAACCATCGGTAGTAGGAATCTCTGCAACTGTAGAAACTACTTCTAGTTCAAATGATATATATTCATACTTCTATGGTGGTGATAGCAGTCAAACTCAAACATATACTTCTACTGGTACTGGAATAATAATGACCGATGATGGCTACATTATAACCAATGCCCATGTGGTAGAAGATGCTACTCAAGTTACAGTAATTCTTAATACTGAAGATGAGTATGAGGCTACTATTATAGGTCAAGATTCTTCTGCTGATATAGCAGTACTAAAGATTCAAGCCTCTGGTTTAACTGCCGCTGAGTTCGGTGATAGTGATACCCTTGAAGTTGGTGACTATGCCTATGCAATAGGTAATCCATTAGGTTTTGAACTTTCTAATACCTTTACTGCTGGAATAATCTCAGGATTAGATAGAACTATCACTATAAATGATAATACTATGAACCTAATACAAACCAATGCAGCGATAAACTCTGGTAACTCTGGTGGACCATTAGTAAATAGTAAGGGTCAAGTAATAGGAATAGTATCATCTAAAATGTCCTCTAGTTATTCAAGTGAGGCATCTATTGAGGGCTTAGGCTTTGCGATTCCTATAACTCAAGCTAAAACTATAATAGATGATTTAGTTACCTACGGATACGTTACTGGTAGACCACAGTTAGGTATTACCGCTGAAGATATAAGCGATACTATGTCAAGATACTATAACGTTCCAGTAGGTGTATACATTAGATTTATGGATAGCGATGGTGCAGCAGCTGAAGCAGGTTTACAAGTTGGTGACATTATTATAGGTATTAATGGCAAAACCGTAACTACTGCAACTGAACTTTCAAACAAGATTAAAGAATATAATGCAGGTGATACTATTGAAATTACCTACTATAGAAACAATGAAGAACTAACTGCTCAAGTAACCTTACATGAACAAGTAAATGAAGATGCTACTTCTAACTCATAAACTTAAACTTTAAATGGTTACTTTTAATAATGAGCAATAAATAATGCTTTTTTCAAACCCCCTCTTTTAATATATCCACATGAAGACCGCCTTTAATAAGGTGGTCTTTATGTTATTGTATGAACTATATAAAACATATATATATAGTATAAGGATAGACCCTTTTAGAATCTATCCTTATACAACACATATTTAATTAAAGAAAGGAACAAACAATTATATATTATATATTAGTTGTTTATTAATTTTTCACTTTCATCGTTCCAGCTGTAAAGCTTTCTAATCTCTCTACCCACTTCTTCAGATGGGTGTTCAGCGTGTAACTTTCTCATAGTCTTAAAGTGAACCTGTCTACCTGCTGGAGACATATCTAATAGGAACTCCTTAGCGAAAGAACCGTCTTGAATATCTGCAAGAACTTGTTTCATAGCCTTTTTAGTTTCAGCAGTAACTATCTTAGGGCCAGTGATGTAATCGCCGTATTCAGCAGTGTTAGAGATGGAATATCTCATACCTTCGAAACCACTTTGATAGATTAAATCAACGATTAACTTCATCTCATGGATACATTCAAAGTAAGCGTTTCTAGGGTCATAACCAGCCTCAACTAAAGTTTCAAAACCACATTGCATTAATGCACAAACACCGCCACATAGAACTGCTTGTTCACCGAATAAATCTGTTTCAGTTTCTGTACGGAAAGTAGTTTCAAGGACACCAGCCCTTGCACCACCGATACCAGTAGCATAAGCTAGAGCCATATCTAAAGCCTTACCAGTAGCATCTTGATGTACTGCTACTAGACAAGGAGTACCCTTACCTGCTTGATATTCACTTCTTACAGTGTGACCTGGAGCCTTAGGAGCTATCATAGTAACATCAACAAACTTAGGTGGAACTATAGTACCATAGTGAATATTGAAACCATGAGCAAACATAAGCATATCGCCGTCTTCAAGGTTTGGTTCAATATCTTTCTTGTACATATCTGCTTGAAGTTCATCGTTAATTAGAATCATAATAACTTGAGCCTTCTTAGTAGCCTCAGCAGCGGTGAAAACTTCAAAGCCTTGCTTTTCAGCCTTTGCCCAAGACTTAGAACCTTCATATAGACCGATTATTACATTAACGCCACTTTCCTTTAAATTTAAAGCGTGTGCGTGACCTTGTGAACCGTAACCAATAATAGCTACTGTTTTTCCATCAAGATTATGAATATCACAATCTTGTTGATGATATAACTTTGCCATTTTATCTTCCTCCATTTATTTGTAGTAAAATAATATATATGTACATACGATGTATAAATCGTATGTGGACATCAAAAGTTAGTCGTTAGACTCTTAAAGAGTTTGAGCCTTTTTCGATAGCAATCATGCCAGTACGAACTATCTCGACTATACCATATGGGCGGATTAACTCTTCAAACCTTTCAAGGTGCATAGCAGTATCACATATTTGAAGTGTCATAGTTCTTAAAGAGATATCTATAATTCTAGCACCCATAATTTCTGCTATGGTCATAACCTCTGAGCGTTTATCCGCTGGGATAGAAATTTTAGCTATCAATAGTTCTCTCTGTAAGATATCACTACTATTAAAAGACCTAACCTTAATAACCTCTATCAACTTATTGAGTTGTTTCTCTAGTTGTTCAAAGGTATAGTCATCGCCATCGGCAACTATAGTAATTCTAGAGATTTCTGGATTGTCAGTAATACCAACTGCAAGACTATCTATATTAAAGCCTCTACGAGAGAATAGCCCAGAAATTCTTGAAAGTACACCTGCATGGTTTTCCACTAAAATAGATAAAGTTTTTTTCATACCTACAAAACCCCCTTAAAGTGTAGTTTCATTAGGAGCAACACTGCACTCTAATAAGAAGATGCCTTTTTCATTGAAAAGCCTATCAATAGCGTCATCTATCTGTGAATCATCATCTACACGCATAGATGGTATTCCATAAGCCTCAGCAAGCTTAACGAAGTCTGGACTGCCATCAAGATGTACAGCCATTTCTCTGTGTTCATACTGTTTATTTTGTAGTTCGCAAACCATTCCTAAACGATTGTTTACCATAACTACTACTCTAATAGGGACATCATGTTGTGCTGCAGTAGCTAATTCCATAAATGACATTTGGAAAGAACCATCGCCACATATTGCTATTACTGGAGAATCTGGTTTAGCCAACTTAACTCCAATAGATGCAGGTACACTATAACCCATAGTACCCATACCACAGCTGGTCAAGAATCTTCCATCTTTTACCTTAAAGCCATTAGCTGTCCAAATTTGATTCTGTCCAACATCGGCAACTACAATGGTATTACTTGGAGCTTTGTCAGATAACTTCTTCATAAAAAGTTTAGGATTTATAGTACCCTTTGGAGTATCTGCGAACTCTAAAGGTAATTTTCTATCATTTAAAAAGTTTAACCACTCGGTAAACTTTTTAGAACTGCTACCCTCCATAGTTTCAAGAAGTTTAAGTAGAATCTTTTTAGCATCGCCAACCAATGGAATGTTTACGGGCATATTCTTACCAATCTCTGCTGGGTCTATATCTATGTGAATAATCTTTCTAGTTTCGGCTAAGAATGTAGGTTGAGTAACTGCTCTATCGCCTACTCTAGCACCGATTAATATCAATAGGTCACATTCATTCATAGCTTGATTAGCTAACTTACAACCATGAGTGCCTATCATACCCATGTTTAGTTTGTCATCGCCTTTAATAGCACCAATACCCATCATAGTAGTAACTACGGGAATATCGAAAGTATTAGCAAACTTAAAGAACTCTGCTTGAGCGTCTGCCAAAAAGACTCCCCCACCAACACAGATTAAAGGTTTTTCTGACTGTTGAATAGCTTCAACTACTCTCTTTATCTGTAATCCGTTACCCTTAGTGGTAGGGTTATAAGATATAATATCTACACTTTCAGGATATTCAAAGTCTATCATAACCTTTTGGATATCCATAGGTACGTCTATTAATACAGGGCCATTTCTACCAGTGCCCGCAATGTAAAAAGCTTCTTTCATAATTCTAGGTAACTGAGTAGCATCTTTAACTAAATAAGAGTGCTTTACAAAAGGTTCAGCAGAGCCAGTAATATCAGCCTCTTGAAAAACATCACGACCTATTTGGTCTGTATTCACTTGTCCAGTTATAACCACCAAAGGAATACTATCAGCATAGGCAGTAGCTATAGCAGTAATCAGATTAGTAGCACCAGGGCCAGAAGTTGCGATACATACAGCAGGTTTACCAGTAACTCTAGCATAACCATTAGCAGAGTGTCCACCGTTCTGTTCTTGACGTACTAATATATGTCTAATCTTATCACTTTTATAAATATAGTCATAGAAAGGGCATATAGCCGCTCCAGGATATCCAAAGACGACTTTAACTCCCTCTAATTCAAGACATTTTACCATTGCTTCAGCAGTTTCAATCATCTTCCAATCACTTCCCTTGCTAAATTTATAGATTAAAAAAACTTCTGCAATAAATTTAATTATACCACCATATAGAGGATAATATATTAATTTTTTGTGAACTTTTTATCTAAAAGCTATTCAAATATTTCAAAATCTATATTTCCGCTGTTGACATCTGTCTTAGTACATATAACCTTAACCCTATCGCCTGCGGTAAAGATTCTTTTATTAAACTGTCCTTTAATAGAAAACATTCCATCGCTTTCATATATATCGTCTGGTAAGGTATTTATATGCACTAAGCCCTCAACAGTATTAGATAGTTGAACATAGAAACCAAAATCAGTTACACTAGTTATAATGCCCTCAAAGATTTCACCAACGTGTGATTTCATATATTCAGCCTTATAACAATCTTCACAAGAGCGTTCTACATTCATAGCCACTAATTCCATCTTAGAAGATTGTTCAGAAGCATTCTGTACAAAACTTTCATATCGTTCAGTTAAATACTTTTGGTCATAACCTTGCACCACATCTGATAGTATTCTATGGATAGCTAAATCTGGATACCTACGGATTGGTGAAGTAAAGTGAGCATAATCTTTAAGAACTAAACCGAAGTGTCCTATAGGAGTCTTATCGTACTTAGCCTTTGCCATAGAGCGTAGTACCAAAGTATTTATAAGTTCAAACTTATCGGTATTTTTAGCAGACTGTAAGATATCTGCCATGTGACTAGGTTTAATATCTGAAAACTGCGGATACTTCACATTCAACTTAAGTAAACATTCTTTTAAGCGTTCTACCTTTTCAATTGAAGGTACTTCATGGACTCTATACACAAACGGAATGTTCAACTTTCTAGCAAATTTAGCCGAAGATTGATTAGCTAACAACATAAACTCTTCTATAATCATTTCAGATTTTCCTCTAGTACGAGGTTTAATATCTATACAGACATCATTCTCATCTATGATTAACTTACTTTCCGAAGTTACAATTTCAGGACAACCTCTTCTTTTTTTATTAGCTATCAATATATCAGCCAATTCATTCATTATGAATATATTGTTGTAGACCTCACTGTACTTTTGCTTAATATCTTCAGTAGCAGAGCCATCTAATATTTGATTAACTTCTGAATATACGCCTTTAACTCGTGAGCGTATTACAGACTTATCAAAACTATAAGATAATAGTTCGCCCTCTTTAGATAGTTCCATAGTAGCCGAAAAGGTGAGCCTATCCTCATTAGGATTTAAAGAGCATATACCATTAGAAAGTTCTTTAGGAAGCATAGGAACTACTCTATTTGCGTAATATATGCTAGTACCACGGTTTAAAGCCTCTTTATCGAGTTCAGATAGAGGTGTTACATAATGTGAAACGTCTGCTATGTGTACTCCTAATGTATAGCCATCTGTATGTTTAGATATAGAGATAGCATCGTCTAGGTCTTTAGAGTCTGCACCATCTATAGTAAATATAGGAACATCTCTAAAATCCTTTCTGTTGTTGTAATCGTACAGTTGTATACCGTCATGGCCAATATGCCTAGCCTCATCGAGTACCACATTAGGGAATTCAGTATTCACTCCATTGTCTGCCAATATCGACATAGCACAAGAAGATGCTCTTTCAGAAGTACCAAAATCGTATACTATTCTAACTACATGGTCTATGTGTTTTTTACCTCTGCTGTATATTTCAGCCATAACCTTATCGCCATCTTTAAAATCCACACTGGTGGACTTAGATATACATATATGGTTCTTAGAAAAACTATCCGACAAGAAGTAATATTCACCATCTATGAGTTCAATCTTACCCGTTAGCTGAGCATTATTCTCCTTAATGATGGATACTATCTCACCCTCAGGAGAACCCGTCCTAGATTCAATATAGTTTGCCAATACTATATCACCAGGTAAAGCTCCCATTAGATACTTTCCAGGTACGAATATCTCTTCATTAGAATCTAGCCTTTGAATAAAGCCAAAGGTTTTGTTCAAACGTTTAACTTCACAAGAGAAGTATCCCAACCTAGCAGTTAGAACTATGCCTTTCTTCTTTTGCATAATCAAGCCCTCTTGAGTGAGTTCTTCAAGTGCAGTATAGAACTTATCCTTGCCATCTCGGTCAGCTTTACATTTAGATGCTAACTCTTTTTTAGGTATAGGTTTATTACCATTTTTATTTAAAAATACGAGTATCTTATTCTTAAAGTTCCTAATAGATGCCTTTTTATTTTGAACACTCTTCTTTGAACCACCAGATTTACTCTTTGCATTTTTCTTCTTTGACATAATATATATCTCCTCCCATGAACTACTTCACCCATAACATTAGCTAGATACTTTATAGACCATAAAACATCTAACCGACAAAGTTTATAACTATACCCATGCTATAAACGTTCATTACTATTGTACCATAAGCTATAGGATATATTTAGAAATTTTATGTAAAATACAGTTGAAATATTAGAAAAAACAGCGGATAAGCAATAGAGCAATCCGCTGAATTCTGCATTTTAAATTTTACTGTAAATGTAATGTATATAATGCTATTAACTATCTTTGTTCACAGATAAGCTTAATAGCGGTTCTTTCTTCGCCATCTATAGTTATGTTAGTAAATGCAGGAATACAGATTAGGTTTACACCTATAGGTGCAAGATATCCTCTAGCAATAGCAATAGCTTTAACTGCTTGATTAGCAGCACCAGCACCAACGGCTTGTACTTCTACAGCTTCCTTTTCTCTAATAACACCAGCAATTGCACCTGCTACAGAGTTTGGTGTTGAATGTGATGAAACTTTTAAAATTTCCATTGTTTAAAATCCTCCCAAGAATGTAATTTGCTAAAAAACTAAAATTAAGTTTGTAGTTTTATTATACAACATTTATTTTTAAAAATCAAGACTTTTAAGAAGGAAATTTGAATCATAATAAAAAATATATGGTCACAACTGAGCATTGTCAAAAACTGCAACGTAATATACTTTTAACGTACCACTATCCTCTTAATATTATATGCTATACCATTACTCTCATTAAAAGATACTATTACACCACACATCATGCAAGAACTTTCTGCCTCAGTAAACTGTACGGGCATATGAAATCTAAACCTATCGATAGCAGGTTTTATCTTAACGCCTAGTATAGAGCGTTCTGCACCCGTCATACCAACGTCGGTTATGTAGGCAGTATGTTCATTAATGATAGTTTCATCGGCAGTAGGTACATGAGTATGTGTACCTAACACTGCGGTAACTTTACCTGCTAGATAGTATCCCATAGCCTTTTTTTCGGCAGTAGCCTCAGCATGAAAGTCTACAAAGATATTAGGAGTATCTATAGTTGGAAGAATGTCATCTATGGTAGTAAACGGATTATCAAGCGAATCCATAAAAGAAGTACCCATTAGATTTATAACACAGTAGGAGTACCTTCCGCAATCGAAAACTTCCATACCTTTGCCAATGCAACCATTCGGATAGTTTGCAGGTCTAAGAAGATTAAACCTATCCACAAATAGATTCCAACTATCCCTACGTCTAAATGCGTGATTTCCAGTAGTAACAACATCTGCACCAGCATTGATTAACGCATTATAGGATACATTATTTATCCCGTTGCCTTGTGCAGAGTTCTCACCGTTTATTATAGTAATATCTATTCCATGTTGATGTTTAATATATGGTAGTTTGTTACGAATGAAGTCGCAACCGTTCTTACCAACCACATCACCTATAAAAAGTAAGTTCATATAAAATTAATCCCCTTTGTGAACTACTCTCGCCCAACGATACCTAATGTGCCGAATATCAATGAGCTATCTACGTGAGCCACACGATTATATTTAATTAATAATTAATAATTAGTAATTAATAATTATTAAATCTTTATACCAACGCTTGATTTTCGTCTATATATATGGATATCTAACCATATTATTCTAATCGTTATGAAAATTATACTATAAACTTTAGATTTTGTCAATAGCAGGAACACAACTCAAACTTTTTGCCGAAAGAGATTAAAAACAAAGGAGCGAGTAAAGTTATCTCGCTCCAATATAAAGGTATTAAAAGACATTAATTAATATTAGAAATCTGCTAAACCAAGTAAGTACTTCTTAAGTGATAGTAGGTCATTAGACTTAATGTCATTATCCCCAGTAGTATCAGAGTTATCCCAGTTAATTTCGGACTCATCTGCTAAACCTAATAGATACTTCTTAAGTAATAGTAGGTCATTAGACTTAACGCTACCATCACCGTTGACATCGCCTAATATAATGTCAGAATCTTGTTCACTAGTTACAGTAGTAACGGTAGTAGTATCATCACCAGTTTCGGAAGTAACTGTAGTATCATCACCAGTTTCGGAAGTAACTGTAGTATCATCACCAGTTTCGGAAGTAACTGTAGTATCATCACCAGTTTCAGAAGTGACCGTAGTATCATCAGGTTCAGAAGTAGTAACATCTGAGGCATTGATAGCAACGTAAGCCTCACTCAATGTAGGATATTCAGTTAATGTTCCCCAACTGCCATCTTCAGCAACATAGCCACCATAGAAGTATATAACTTGAATACTATCAGTGTCAGCACTTTCTGGAATTTCAATAAATCCATCATGTATAACAGTTTCAAACTCACTGTCAGTTTGGCTAATAATACCGTTGCCATCTTCATCTACATCAAAACGGATATATATAGTATCTTGAACCCAAGCACCAGCACCATCGTTAGCACTGTTGTCCCAGTAACCTATAACACCAGTACCACTAGAGCTTGGAGTACCAGTTATGATAATCTTAACGTAACTCAAACCACCAGTAGATATATATATAGTACCATCATCAGAAGTATTGATATCAGTTTCAATCCAATTATCAGAAGAGTCATCTGCAGTAGTAGTAACCTCTGAAGGTTCAGTAGTAGTAGTATCATCGCTAGTAGAAACACCAGGGATATATGCATTAGTTAAAGTAGGATATTGGTCAGAAGTCATATCAGTCCAATTACCATCTTCATCATTATAACCACCATAGAAGTACATAATTTGAATGCTACTAGTATCAGCATCTTCTGGGATTTCAATAAATCCATCATTTATAACGGTTTCATAAGTACTGTCAGTTTGACTAATAGTAACGTTGCCATCTTCATCGGTATCGAAGCGGATATATATAGTATCTTGAACCCAAGCACCAGCACCATCGTTAGCATTGTTATCCCAATAGCCAATAGCACCAGTACCGCTACCAACGACATCGCAAGTACCTTCAAGTTTAATCTTGCTAGCACCATTAGTATTAACGGCAACTACGCCCTCATCACTTACAGTAATTTCAGTAGGAATCCAAGTAATTTCAATAGGTTCATAGTCCGACTCATTGATATCTATATACATCTGACCGATTTCGCTATCGAAGAAGGTTAAATTCTTTCTGTCGAAGTATTGCATATCACCAGAGTTACCAGAATCCCAAAGGATACTCATTATACCATCATAAGATTTAGAATATTCGGCAACAGACTTTAAGAACTTCTTAATAGAATCATCGTCCTTAGCATCATTAGTAAGAACACCATACTCGCCTATGATTACTGGAATATCATTATCAACATATGTAGATTTTAACTTTTCAAAGTTATTTACCATAGTAGCTACTTCAAGGTCAGTACCCCAAGTAGTATCATATCCCCAAGTAGAGGTAGAATCTGCAACGCAGAAAGTAGTTGGATAGTAGTAGTGTACAGATACAGCTAACATATTAGAATCGTCATCGGGCATAGTGAAAGATGAACTACAAGCACTATCTAAGTTAGCCTCAGGTGAGGAGATAAGCAATAGTCTATCCTCATTGTTACCACCACTGCTACGGAAGATATCTACAAAGTCTTGATTCAACTTCATAAGGTTATCCACACTAATAGATGGCTCATTGTTACTTTCAAATACTAACTTATTGTCATAGTCTTTAAAGTAGTCAGCTATTTGAGTCCAAATAGCGGTATACTCAGCCTCAACGCTGTCAAAGTCGCTGTCAGCAGTACCTAACCAGTTTTTATTACCCGTAGACAAATTGCAGTCGTCCCAGTGCATATCTATGATAGCATACATACTCTCTTCTTGACACCAATCGACTACTTCCTTAATTCTAGCAAGATAGTCTTCATCAATAGTGTAGTCGCTGTCTACCATTTGATACCAAGTTACAGGAATTCTTACAGTTTCAAATCCATAGTCACTGATGGTAGAAATCATATCTTGAGTAGTAGTAGGGTTACCCCAAGCAGTTTCAAGACCATCAACGGTAAGTGGATTTAACCAAGTAACGCTGTGGGCATCAAAAGTATTACCTAAGTTCCAACCAGAACCCATATCGTTTACTATATCAATAGCAGACATTTCAGAAACTGCCTCAACATCTTGTGATTCTAATATACTATTAGATACTAAAGTGCCACACATAGCTAGAGATAAAACTCCAGCAGTAATAATAGATAGAGTTTTTTTCTTTTCCATTCTCAAAGAACCTCCTTGTTACAATCCACGTTCGGTAATTTTACGGAGTATACTAAGTATACTTAGTATACGTGGATTAACCTTGTGTCAGCGGGGATACCGATTTTTCTCCGTCCACCGCTGTTGTTAATTTTTTTAGTAATCAATCTATTCCACTACTATAAAGGTGGGAACTTTTTCGGATTCTCTAAAAAAACGTTTTCAAAAGTATAAACAAACATCATGTTAGGTTAATAATAACATATATTTTTATATAATGCAAGGTTTTTTATTGAAAACGATATGATTTGTGGGTAACTACCAATTAAACTAAAGTTATTTTGTATACAATGTCAAGTTTAGAAGGCATAGAAAAGCTCCACTTACCAAACGATAAGCAGAGCTTAAACAATGAACTAATAAAAACTATCAATTAGTCAAAATCAGTTAGACCTAATAGAACCTCATTTAATAGAAGTAGGTCATTAGACTTAAGCTTACCATCAACGACAACATCAGCATTTGCCATGTTAATATCAGCTTCATCAACTAAACCTAGTAGGTACTTCTTTAATAGGAGTAGGTCATTAGACTTAACCTTACCATCACCATTAACGTCACCCTTTAGGTAAGAAACTCCAGAACAGTTACCAAGGGTAGTATCACCACTATCACCAGGGGTAAGATCGCCACTTGTACCAGGAGTAACATCACTAGCACCAAGTGAAGTACCGATAGAATCGCCTAGTTCAGCTGAAACAGCGTATGTAGCAATGCTTGATAGCATAACTAAAGAACAAACGCCAGCAAGAATTTTCTTAAAAGATTTCATTACAATATTCCGCCTTTCAAATAAAATAGTATTTCTTTTAACAATATATATTATTGTAAGTCAAGATTTTGTGAATGTAGAATACTCACTAACCTTTAACAACTTTTATTATAAACTAAAAGTTATAAAAAGTCAATATGAATTTTAAAGAAAGTTGTTTGGAAATACTTACAAATTTAAAATTACAAACTTTTTTTAAATTGTATAAGATGTATGTAAATACAAAATTAAGTGGATATATTGGTACTTAATGGAATCTATTCTATACCAAGTAATACCTTTTTAAGTAGTAATAAGTCATTAGATTTAATATCATTATCTTGAGTCATATCGGCGTTTTTCAAAGCCTGTTCCGAAAGTTCCTCAGTACCCAATAGATACTTTTTAAGTAGTAGTAGGTCATTAGACTTAATATCGCCATCACAAGTTACATCACCTAATAAAGTTTCTCCATCTGCAATAGTAGTTTCAGAAGTAGTAGTATCGGTGGGACTAGATTCACTAGTAGTGGTATCACTGGTAGAATTAGATTCACTAGTAGTAGTATCACTGGTAGACTCAGATTCACTAACAGTAGTAGTAACAGTAGTTTCTGTAGTAGAAGGACTCTGTTCACCCCAACCATCTAGTGAGTAAGAAGTGTATAGATTTTCTGGAAGTTCTTCAAGGTTTATACAGTAATCGCTCTGATATAGTTCTTTAAGGTCATCAGCAACGTTAAACACTGGATTAGTTAAGAAGTTTGTACTCTCTGAACCACCATCATACCAAGGGCAGAAGTATAACCAGCCAGCCTTTTCAGAAGTTAGATTTTCAAGAGTAGGAACGCTATCATTTTCGGACATAGCTACCATCTTACCAGGATACATATCTACAAGGTTATAGAAAGTACCACTAATAGCACTATCATTATGAGTTAAAACGGCACTACCAGTAGACCAGTCAGTACAGTTGTACTTATCATAAGCTATAATATCAACATATTCATCACCAGGATACCAATCTGCAGAAGTAGAATAAGCATAGCTATTCCATTCCCAAATTATATTATGTAGACCATAAGTTTCAGTTAAAGTTTCATATGTCAACTTCCAAAGTTCTTTATATACAGCAGAACCAGACTTGCCCCACCAGAACCAAGAACCATCTTCACCGCCAGAGCCTTCTGCCTCGTGTAGAGGTCTTAATATTATTGGAACGTTAGCATCTTGTAGTTCTTGAATGCAACTTGCTAAACTTTCTAAACAAGCCATATAGTATAGATTTTCTTTAGAACCCTCTTCAAGAACCTTAGCGGTATCGAAATCAGTTTCACTAGGAACGTATGTAGCATTAGACCAATCTACTTGAGTTACACCTAACTCATAGTTTTCAAAGTCACAAGGAACGGTAACGTGCCATGATGCAGTTACAATACCATTCTTATTGTTAGCCCAATCTATCATTCTGTCGGTAGTACCGTCATCACTACCATAAAGGATATTAGCTTGGTTTAAAAAGTCAAATCCACGAATTGCTGGATATGAACCTGTTAGTTCCTTAATGTATTCAAACTCATACTCAAAGTCATGAGGGCCATACATATATATTTCTTGTTGACCAGAAAGAATATGTTCACCGTAGTTATCTACTAAGAAAGACATCAAGCGTTTAGTTTCGTCAGTAGCTTGACTATCAGATAGAGTTTTCTCTGCACTTAGCTCTGGGAACTCAGCGTCACTAACTTGAATATAATCGAGATATGTCCAACCCCAACTAGATTTTATTGTAATAGTGTTCTCACCTTCATTGAGTTTGTACATACCCAAAGCACTCTCTACGACACCAGTAGTATTTTCAACAAACGATATTTGACCTTGGTCAACATCATTTATTAGCAGATTATGAGTTTTATCACCATAAGGTGTATATGTAGCAATAGTTAGATTATACATACCTGTTTCAGGAACACTAACAGTAACTGTAGCAGTTTCACCACCATTTTCAAGGAACACAAGGTCACCACTAGCATTATCGACTGCATTGCCGTCCCTGTCACCAGAGTAAATGGTTGCACCATCTAAAGTACCGTCTTCAAACTCGTAGATATCATTAGTAACGGCATTTGCATTCAAATTCAAACTAGCAGTAGCAGTAGTCATCATAGCTAATGCAGATACTACTGCCAATGATTTTTTCCAATCTTTCATTGATAATACCTCCTAAAATATATAATATAATTAATATAAGTTTTAATCATTTAACTATCATAATAATATCACAATATTTATTGAAAGTCAAGAAAAAAAGTCCACGAAATATTTTTTTGTTACTATTGCATTTACTATAAATATATGTTATAATATTGGAATAATTAATAAATATAATTTGGAGGAATACAAAATGGAAAATATGGATACTATAAGAAGTTCTGTAAACCATCATATAAAGATAGGTGTTCTCGCAGGACACTTTGCAACCAACCACTCGCACGTTAGCCACTACATAGATATGACTACCATTAAAACAAAGTGTAACGTTGCTAGAGATGTTGCAGGTGAGTTAGCATCTAAATACTATGATACCGATATCGATACTATAATATGTTTAGAGGGTACTCAAATGGTTGGAGCTTTCTTAGCTGAAAGACTATCTGCACATGGTAGTGGTATGAATCAAGGTAAGAACATATCTGTAATTACTCCCGAACTTAATAGTAATAATCAAATGATATTTAGAGATAATGTTCAAAGAAACATATTCAATAGAAAGATAATGCTACTAATATCATCTGCATCTTCTGGTAAAACAATTAATCGTTCCGTTGAGTGTTTAGCTTACTATAACGGTCAACTTGCTGGAATATGTGCATTATTCTCTGCTATAGATAAGTATAACGGTATGCCAATTAAGGCTATGTTTACATACAAAGATATTCCTGACTACTTTACATCACCTGCTATAGATTGTCCTCTATGTAAGGCTAACCAACGTGTAGATGCCGTTATTACAAGTTTTGGATACTCTAAAATATAAGATTACTATACTTAATATATAAGTACCCTAGATTACAATATATTATGACTAATAAGACTGACTTACTCCAATTATGATTTCATAGTTAGATAAGTCAGTTTTTAGTTAATATTTACAACATTTTAAAATGGTGGAAAAAAATTCATACTATTTACTCCTTGATTTTTTCGCTTAACTGTGGTAATATGTATGCATATAGTTAGAAACCATCTAATATAACTGTTAAGATATTCTCCCTACTACGTGTACCTATCTTAAAATATTGCCATATAATATATATAAGGCATACATTAAGGTAGCAATGATTACATTTATATATATAGAGGGTTGTAAACATACAACCTTTACGGAGGAACAACATGAAAAGAAAATCAATGTTTTGGTATTCAGTTACCTTAATAATATCCATACTGTTAATACCTATGCCATCGTATGCCGAAAGTGTATCACTTCCAGAAGATACCGACACTGCCAACGATAGCAGTATTACAACGTCTGTATACGATAGCCAAGTTACTACCTCTGATGAGTATGTTACTACAGACGATACATCATCTACTACAAATACCGAACCTATTACCGATACTTCCGAGGATTTGACCGAAACTACTACCTTAAATACCGATATAGGAACTTTCTTAACAGAAGAAACCACTACTGCTAATACGTCAGATACTGATATCACATATCAAGATACATCTACTGTGGAAACTACCCTAACAGATAGTACATCTTATATAGAAGAGATAGTATCATCTATAGTAACTACCAAAGATAGAACATACGTTACTACCACATTAGAAACAGTAGATACATCTAGTGAGAGTAAGACAGCTACATCAATATCTTCATCATCGGTTAGAGCTACCGTTCTAACGGTTTCTAATACTAACTTTGAAAGTACGAATGAAAATCCTGAAACTAAGCATACTACAATATTAATTCCTATACTATTAATAATGGCTGGTGCTTTGTTTATGGGTGCAACATCTAAACCAAAAAATTAAAATTTATTTAGTTTGCTATTGACAAATTAATAGTTATATGCTATACTATTGATAGTTAGTAGTTAAGAATTAATAGTTCTTAATTAAATATAACTATAGGACTCACAGGGATAGTTCGTTGATACTCGGCATATGATGTCGTTGAACGAAAAATCTTGCCTCTATGTATAGTATAGAGGTAGTAACAGGTCATAATCCCCTATAATAATACTGAATATGACTTGAAACAGGGTAAAACTATCAATTTTCATTTCTCCTTTAAAATTTTAGTGTTCATAAATGTATATGTTCATTAAGAAAATAGTATTTTTTAATATTTTGGCAAACCTATCGAAAGGTAGGGACGCAAAGCCAAGGGTCTAAACTTTCTCCGAAAGAACGATAGCCGGTTGCACTTTTCTTTCGGTTTGCGTCCATATTCTTTCGCAACCGATTTTTTTTGAATGAAAATTTTATAAACTATAACACCACCTTCCTAAAATAAATAGAAGATACCTCTGAGCCTTAATAGTTTCAGAGGTTTTTCTTTTAAATAATAAATATATGTGCTATATTAATCATTGATATATATAACTATGTTCTTTAAGGTAGTTAAGTCAAGAATGTTTACATTCTCATCACTGTTGATGTCATAGTCATAGCTTTCTACAGAGGCAATACCTAACAGATACTTCTTTAAAGATAGTATATCTACATAGTCTACAGAACCATCTAAGTTGATATCGCCAACATTATTAGTAGGTATAGGAGTTGGAACGTCTATAATATCTTCAGTTTCAGTATAATAGTAAGAGTTATCGTTAGCACTTTCCTTATAAGATACTCTAAAGTAATCGGCAGAACCGTTAAACTTTCCAAAGATAAAACTATTGCTATCGGTACAACGTGCAACGTTTCTAGGAACTATAGAAACATCTTCAATAGATTCAAGTGTATCCATATCTAGTTTAATAAGTTCAGATACATATTCACTTTCACCATCATCTACTACCAGTTCAACCTTACGAACAGGAGTATTTTCATATACATCATCTACAATAGATAGTTTAATAGTATACCACTTGCCAGTTTCAAGATTAAATTCATAACTACTAGTGCCAGTTATACTATTATTATTGGTTGTTGAACTATATAACAGACTACCATCTTCATTGATGTGTAACTTCATACCATTTTCGTCATCACCAAATGAAAAGATATCACCTTCACCACCACGCCATAGTATAGCAGTTTGATACTCTACAGTATCGAAGTATGCCAAAGACCTATCGAAAGATATATAGTTAGAACCATCAAACGTTAGAACACCCTTTGCAGAGGTCTTTTCGCTATCCCAAATAGGATTGCCTACTGCCACACCATAGGTAGAGGTATAGGTATCGTTTACTATGTAAGAACTGTCCTCATTGAACTCATATTGAGCATAACCACCATCTACATAGCTTAGACTGTTCACATAGGTTTGCGAACTTACCCAACCGAAAGCCGTACCTTGCATAATACTTTTTCCACCGTCATCATAGTAATCACCGTCTGCCATACCTTGACCACTAGCAGAACCATCTGCCATACAGTTAGCCATACCCTTGATAACAGCGTTATCCGATACAGTATAGTTTCCGAACACTAAAGCACTCTCTATGACTTTAGCGTTTCCAGATATCACAGAGTTACCCATAACCATAGCATTATCGGTGATATAGGCATTATCTTTAACGGTAGCACTCTCCGATACTATAGCATTTCCATCTATAATAGCATTCCCTGATACGTTAGCAGAGCCTTCAACTACTGCATAGTCATCTACTATTACGTTTCCACTAACTACGGCATTACCTAAGATTTTAGCATTTTCGCCAACGTATACGGTATCATCTACTGTAGCGTTATCCGATACTAAGCCACCACCATTTTCGTGTGTATGATAGCTTTCCCACCAATTACTACTTTCTGAAACTATTCTCTGCTTGATAGTAGCACCCTCTAACTTAACCTCATAAGGATACCTAGTCTTAGATGAGAATGAATAGTACTCCTCAGAAAACTCTGAACCCTCACCATATGGCAGACCACATTGAACCATAGTATCAATATCGGGAGTAGCTACTACAGTTAGATATACATTAGTAACTCCATTTGGAAGTTCCAAAGTTTGAGTTTCACCACTAGTGAATAGGCTAGAATAGTATGAGTTACCCTCAGTATCTTCAGCGACTATGCAAGCTCTCCAGTCAGCACCGTCAACGTTAGTTAATCCGTTTAGAGTAGCCGTCACAGAATCCCCAGTAACCTCAAGTGGAACTACGTTGACACCTGCTTGTTGTGGAGCTTTTTCTGTAGGAACTCTATACCAACCATCTACTTCACTTTCCTCTAGTAGAGTGTATATACTTTGATAGTTCCAACTACCCGCTTGAAGTAGTTCATTAAGCCTAGCTTTATAACTGTCTTGATTTTCAAAGTCTAAAGTTGCTAAACGCTTTCCGAAGTTTCCTAAAGTTTCTTTTAAATCGGCATCGGCAAGACGGTCTATCATAACTAACGGATATTCATCTTTTTGCCCTTCTTGGAGCATAGTCTTAACGAAAGTCTTTCCATAACCATCTAAGTTATCAGGATTTTCAGTCAAGTACTGTAATAGAATCCACGATGAATAGTAATCTCTACCACATGGTGAGGTTAAGTTCATATTCTTTAAATAGGTTTCAAAGAAATCAGTACCATATCCCGTATCATCAGTGGAGTAATCACTGTAAAGATATTGTTCTCTGAACCAGTTGCCCATAGCTTCCCACCAAGCATATGAGTACTTATTATCGTTCCAACCTAGTTGACTCGCCGTAACTACATGACCAAATTCATGTGGTAAAACCCATGATGGTGGATTATATTGCATAGCTCCCACACAACAGAACATATATGGAAACCCCTCACTATCATAGGACATATAAGCCCAATCATCTTCCATACCACTTAAACCAGTTCCCGATATATATACGTTCACCTTATACTCGTTACCATCTCTTAGGGAAGTATTTACCGATTGTGATGGAGCTTCCATTTCTAATTGATTCATGTATACGTCCCAGCAATCCTCAAGATTCTTGCCATTCTGTTCTAAAAACTCTTGAGTAACTTGAGAG
>Ga0192276_1048_pt1 | contig 33266 bp, 28 predicted proteins | sample Koala_Koa24_I3_FD_131263 | JGI IMG/M metagenome (GOLD analysis project Ga0192276, IMG submission 131263) | Enriched cells from koala feces incubated with labeled cellulose particles, San Francisco Zoo, California, United States - Koala_Koa2-4_I3 ...
ACATATTAAGTATAATTCTAAAGTTTCTGATATCTATAAGACTCATAAATTGCAAGAACTTTCAAGTTTAGATGTGTTGACAGGTCTGTTTAACAGAATGTCATTAACTCAATATATAGAAAATATGAATAGCTCTAAGTATGACAGCATAGTTATAGCTATGATGGATATTGATAACTTTAAAAAGATAAATGATACTTACGGACACCCTATCGGTGATAAGTGTATACATCTAGTAGGTGAAAAGATTAATGAAATATCTTCTAAAGGCTACAGATACGGTGGTGAGGAATTTTTAATAATCTTTGAAAATTTAGAAGTTTCTAAAGTTTGTGATATAATGGAAAAATTTAGGAAAGATATTGAAAACTCTGAAACTGCAACGGTAAAGTTTACTATAAGCATTGGTATATCGAATAAGTATAACTCAACCGATATTGAAAACATTATCGAACAGGCTGATGAACGTCTATATAAGGCTAAAAAAACTGGTAAAAATAAGATAGTATTTGAGTAAGATGTTTAACGGAATCGTTTTATTAATGGAAACGTTCCGTTTTTTGTTTAATATTTTTACTTTTATTTATTTTCACATAATTATTGACGTACTCACTAAAAAATGATACAATATATTAAGGCATAGACGTATGCTAATATTAAAAAGAATGGTTTGAATATTTATGATAAATAGTACAGTTACTTTAATTGCATATACCCCACAACCTGAAAAGGTTGTATCGGCGTCAGCAAAGTTATGTTACTCCGATACTGGTTGTAAAACTTTAATGGAAGGTCTTACTGAAGAGAAAACTAAAAATTTCTTAGAGATGCTTTCTAACATAGGGCATCAAAGTCCAATAGAACACGCCTACTTTACTTTTGGTATCGAAGGAGTATCTAGGACGCTCTTAGCACAGATAACTCGCCATAGAATAGCATCATTTTCAGTACAGAGCCAAAGATACGTAAAGAAGTCTAACTTTGTATACATAACACCCCCTGCCATTGCTGATGACCCAAAGGCTCTTGAAATCTTTAATAAATCTATGCAAAATGCTTTCAATGACTATAATTCTCTTGCCGATATCTTAGAGGATAAGTATCTTAATGAGTTCCTATCGCAAGGTTTAACCGAAAAACAAGCTAAATCTAAGGCAGAAAAGAAAGCTATTGAAGATGCTAGGTTCGTATTACCTAACGCTTGTGAAACTAAGATGGTAGTATCTATGAACGCTAGAAGCTTAATGAACTTCTTCTCACTTAGATGTTGCAACAGGGCTCAATGGGAAATAAAATCCGTTGCCGACCAAATGCTAAAACTATGTTATAATGTTGCCCCTACACTATTTAAAGAGGCAGGCCCTAATTGTGTACATGGTTCATGTCCAGAGGGTAAGATGTCATGTGGTAAGTGTGCTGAGGTTAGAAAGTTTTATCAGGAGTTAAAGAATGATGGGTAAGTTGATAGTTATAGATGGCTTAGACGGTTGTGGAAAGTCTACACAGTTAGAGGTGTTATGTAACCATCTAAAGAGTTTGAATGTACACCACAGAATGGTTAGCTTTCCCGAATATGATAAACCTACATCTATATTCGTTAGAAAATATCTTAAAGGTGAGTTTTCACCTACTGCCGATGGTGTAAACTGTTATACTGCATCATCGTTCTACGCTATGGATAGGTACGCTAGTTACAAGCTAGGTTGGGAAAAAGATTATAAAGATGATACTCTAATAGTATGTGGTAGGTACATCAGTTCTAATTTGATACATCAAATGACTAAACTTCCACAGAGTCAGTGGGATAGTTTCGCACAGTGGCTCTACGATTACGAGTGCAACAAGTTAGAACTTCCAAATGCTGATTTAACCATATTCCTTGATATGCCTATTGAGATATCTCAAAGGTTGATAGAATATCGTTATAGTGGTAATCAAGGTAAGAAAGATATCCATGAATCTGACGTGGAGTATTTAAAGTTTTGTAGAAAATCGGCACTGTATTCCGCAGAAAAGTTCGGTTGGAAAGTTATTCCATGTAACGATGGCAAAAATCTTCGTTCAATTGAAGATATTTCTAAAGATATATTTAGTATTATAGAAAAAATTTTGTGAAAGGATTGATATTTTATGGTATATGTATTTTTAGCTAACGGTTTTGAAGAGGCAGAGGCTTTTACTCCTATAGATTGCCTCAGAAGATGTGGTATTGAAGTTATCACAGTAGGTGTGGGTGGAGAGTATATCACAGGTTCACATAACGTTACCGTTAAGGCAGATATTACAGAGGATAAAGTTAAACTTAGTAAAGATATCCAAATGGTGGTATGCCCAGGGGGTATGCCAGGTACGTTAAACCTTGAAAAGTCGCAGACCGTTCAAAATACTATCGATTTTTGCGTGGAAAATAACATATATGTTGCTTGTATATGTGCAGCACCTATAATATTAGGTCACAAAGGATTATTAAAAAACAGGACAGCTTGTTGTTATCAAGGTTTTGAAAAGGATTTATTAGATGCTAATGTAGTATACGATGCCGTAGTTGTAGATGGTTATTTTATAACATCTAGGGGTATGGGCGTAGCTTTAAACTTTGGCACTGTGTTGGTGGAAGTATTAAAATCTAAAGAGGTTGCCAATGACCTATTAAGAAAAGTGATGTATCCAACAGTATGAATGTAACCAATGAAAAGAATCTATTAAGAAATAAGTACAAAGATATTAGAAAATCTTATTTACAAGAGGTTACTTCAAACCATGAAAGTAGAAAGACCGTCTTAGATAGGCAGATTCTTAAGAATCTAGTTGACCATGTGAACTTTAAACAGTATAAAGCAGTACTATGTTATGTATCATTTGGTATCGAGGTAGATACTCTACGCCTAATAGAACATCTTGTTAATGATGGTATTTCCGTATATGCTCCAAAGTGCTATAGATGTAACAACTCTATGCGATTCTTTGCTATCGATGGTGTAGACTCTTTAATCTATGGTGAATATAAGGGCATATTAGAACCTATTGAAGATGAATCTACTGAGTTGACAGACTTCTCTAACTGCCTATGTATAGTTCCTGCTCTTTCTTTCGATGTTTTAGGATATCGCTTAGGGTGGGGTGGTGGCTACTATGACAGATTTCTCTGTGCTAACAAGAATATTTTTAAGGTTGGATTAGTATACAATACTTGTATCTCTGATACATTACCTAAAGATATCCATGACGTTTCTGTGGACTTGGTAGTATCAGAAGAGAATATATTATTATGTGGAGGTACTAATGAGTATTAAGAACATGGAAGAAAACAATCAACTTTTAGATGAAAGAGAAGATATCTATGAAGATGATTATGAAGATGACGAAATAGATGAGTATGACCAAGAATACTATGATGATGATTATGACGATGATGATGACGACGACGATGACGATGATTATGAAGATGACAAACCTTATAGAAAAAAACGTAAACGCAAAAGAATTAAAGGTTTAAAATTTTCACTAGGCTTAATTATGATATTTATAATATTAGGTATATCGGCATTACTATCTATAATTGTAATACTACTTGCTAAAGAGTACATGGGTATAGATAAACCTGCTACTACCTATATTATAGATATCCCAGAGGGTGCTAGTACTAGTGAAATTGTAGATATTTTATATGATAATGGAATAATTAAGGTTAAAGAACTGTTTGAACTATCGCTTAAGATAAATGATAATGATGACCAACCTATAGTCGCTGGTGAACATGAGATTAGTCCTAGTATGGACTATGGTGACATACTTACCGAACTTAAGACTAACATTCAGGAAACTAAAGAGATAGTTACAGTTACATTTCCAGAAGGTGTTAATATCTATGAGGCGGCAGAAATATTAGAAGAAGAAGGCGTTTGTGAGGCTCGTACTTTCATACACTACTTCAATGGTGGATTCTCTTTAGATGACTATACTTTCGCTAACTATCTACCTACTGAAAGTACCCTTAAGTTTCTAAAGTTAGAGGGATATCTATTTCCAGATACCTATGAGTTCTACAAAGATGAGGACGCTGAGATAGTCTGCCGTAAGATTTTTAACAACTTTGATAGCAAGATTACCGATGAGCATTATGCTAGAATGTCTGAGATAAATATGACCTTAGATGAGGTTATAACCTTAGCATCTATAGTTCAAAAAGAGGCTGGTAACGTTAGTGATATGAAATTAATGTCTTCTGTATTCCATAACCGCTTAGATAATCCAGATACTTTCCCTATGCTACAATCTGACCCTACTAGAATATACGCTGAAGATGTTATTCATACATATTCAGATGTTATTAATTCTAATATGGAAACAGCTTATAATACCTATGAATCTGCTGGACTTCCCCCTGGAGCTATATGTAATCCTGGTTTAGATGCTATTGAAGCAGTATTGTATCCCGATGATACTAACTACTTCTACTTCTGTGCAGATGTGGAAACTGGTGAAACTTACTACGCTGAAACTTTAGAAGAACACAATGCTAATTTGGAGTTAGCTGGTATTGAACTTGAAGATTAATACTATCTATTTATCAATATTTAATAGGGCGGATTTAATCTATCCGCCCTATTAGTTAGAACACTTTATTTGGAGGTTTTTATATAATGAATTTGGAAGTCTTATCCCCCGTTGGCGATTGGGAACGCTTAAACTCTGCTGTAGATTTTGGTGCAGATGCAGTGTATCTAGGTAGAAAAAACTTCGGTATGAGGGCAAATCCTCAAAATTTCGATTTGGATACTCTACAAAAGGCTATAGAACTCTGCCATAGCAGAGGTGTAAAAGTATATGTTACTTGTAACACCTTACCACGAAACAATGAAATCCCATACTTTCAGCAGTTCGTCGAAGAGGCTATAGCTTGTAATGTAGATGCTTTAATCGTTGCCGATTTGGGTTTACTATCCTTAATTAAAAAGTTTGCTCCTAATATGGAAGTGCATATGTCTACACAGACTGGTATAGTAAACTATGTCACTGCAAATGAACTATACAATATGGGGTGTAAAAGAGTAGTCTTAGCTAGAGAACTATCGCTTGATGAGGTCGCAGATATTAGAGCGAAAACTCCAAAAGATTTAGATATTGAAGCCTTTGTACATGGTGCTATGTGTATGTCTTTTTCGGGTAGATGTCTACTATCATCGTACTTTACTAACAGAGATGCTAACCGTGGCGAATGTGCTCAACCTTGTAGATGGAATTATTATCTAATGGAAGAAAAACGTGTGGGTGAGTATCATCAAGTGTTTGAAGATGAAAACGGTTCATATATCTTAAATGCTAAGGATATGTGCATGATTAACCATCTTGATGATGTTATAAAGGCTGGAGTGAATTCCTTAAAGATTGAGGGAAGAGCAAAGTCTAGTTACTATGTATCGGTAGTTACTAACGCCTACAGACAAGCCGTAGATATCTACAAATGTAATCCAGATAACTATCAACTTCCACAGTGGCTACAAGATGAGGTATTTAAAGTTAGTCATAGGCAATATTGCACTGGTTTTTGGTATGGTCACCCCAATGATTGTAAATATTATGGTCAATACTATGAAAACGGTGGATATATCCGTTCATATGACGTTGTAGCCGTTGTAGATGAGTTTAGGGACGGAACGTTATATTGTACTCAAAGAAATAAGTTCCTAAAGGGTGCAGAAGTTGAAATTTTAGCACCTATAAGTAAGCCAGTTACTGTAACTATTGATGAGATTTTTAATGAAGATGGCGAAAGTATAGAAACTGCTAACCATTCTATGATGAAGTTCTCTTTCAAATGTGATATTCCATTTCCTAAAAATTCAATAATTAGAATGAAAAAAGATTAATATAACTAGAAAGGTGATAGTATTATGAATTTTGAATTGAAACTTTGGGAAGAATCAAATTACTAGAGCAATAGTCGTGGATAATTATGTAGTAGGTAGTATTGGAGTATTTTTTTAAATGATGGGTGGTGTTTGATATTATGGACAAGTATTCCGTGCTAAAAGAATATTTTGGATACTCTACTTTTAGAAAAGGTCAAGAAGAGATTATAGATAATATTCTATCTGGACGTGACATTTTAGCAGTAATGCCTACAGGTGCAGGAAAATCTTTGTGTTATCAAATACCTGCCTTGATGTTAAAAGGCATAACGATAGTAGTATCGCCATTGATTTCATTAATGAAAGACCAAGTACACGCTCTAAATGATAGTGGAATTAGAGCAGTGTACTTAAATAGTTCTATGCCGTATAATGAGTATCTAAACGCCTTGGATTTAGCTATACAAGGATACTTTAAGATAGTATATGTAGCTCCTGAAAGGTTAGAAAATCCTAGATTTTTAGACTTTGTGTATAGTAATCCAATAAGTATGATTACTATTGATGAGGCTCATTGTGTGTCACAGTGGGGACACGATTTCCGACCTAGTTACTTAAAGATTGTAGACTTTATATCTAAGATTAGTTACAGACCCATAGTAACAGCTTTTACAGCTACTGCTACTGATAAGGTCAAGAAAGATATCTCTAATATCTTACAACTAAAGAATCCATATACTATTACAACTGGTTTTGATAGGCAAAATCTCTACTTTGAGGTTCAACACCCTAAGGATAAGTTCACAGCACTATTGGACATAGTCACAAAGAATAAAGGTAAGTGTGGGATAGTATATTGTGGAACTAGAAAAAACGTTGAAGAGGTTTGCAAAAGGCTACAAGATAAGAGTTTTAAAGCTCTACGGTATCATGCAGGATTAACCAATGAGGAAAGGATAAACAATCAAAACTGCTTCATATATGATAAATGTGATATCATGGTAGCTACTAATGCTTTTGGTATGGGAATAGATAAGTCTAACGTATCGTATGTGGTGCATTATAATATGCCTAAGAACATTGAAAGTTACTATCAAGAAGCTGGTAGGGCTGGTCGTGATGGTGAACCTGCAGAATGTATTCTGTTATACAGTGCTTCAGACGTTTCTCTAAATAGATTCTTAATAGACCAAACCGAAAACAATGAGATTCCTCTTGAAACCTTAGAAAAGATTAAGGCTCAAGAACGTGAACTTCTAAAGTATATGACGTTCTATTGTACTATCACAAACTGTTTAAGGTCATACATTCTAAAGTACTTTGGAGAGAAAGGCATGACATCTTGTTTAAACTGTAGCAACTGTCTATCTAACTATGTTGATGTAGATATCACTATAGATAGCCAAAAGATATTATCATGTGTGTATAGAGCCAATCAATCGGTTAGTATTGCCGTTCTAAGTTCCATACTAAGGGGTAGAAAGACAGAACTTATATCTGAAAGTGGATACGATAGGATATCTACGTTTGGAATAATGAAAGATTCCACAGATATGTACATACGTAACGTTACTAACCATCTAGTGTTGCATAAATATCTATATCAGACCGATGAGAGATATTCAGTTCTACGATTGACTAAACTAGCTAAAGAAGTACTCGTTGGAGATACTAAAGTTACTATGAAAACTCTTAAAAGTCAAGTTAAGAAGTCTAAAGTGGTTAAGAATACTAACGTTAATACAAACGATAGTCTATTCGATACTTTAAAGTCTGTACGTCAAAACATTGCTAACGTTCAAAGCATACCTGCATACATTATATTCTCTGATGCTACTCTTAAAGATATGTGTAAGAAACTTCCCGTTACTAAGAATGAGTTCTTAAGGGTATCTGGTGTAGGCGAAATTAAGATGGAAAAGTACGGCGAAACTTTTATGAAAGAGATTAGAAAGTTTAAAAGCAAAAATTAAAACCTTCCTTGAAGATATGTTATCGAGGAAGGCGTTACTATGGGTATGTGTAAAAAAAGTGGATATTCTCTAAAGAATATCCACATATACACAACAGATTTAACCTCTGTTGAAACGCTTTTTAAATCTATCAACACGACCACCAGTATCAACAAGTTTCTGTTTACCTGTGAAGAATGGGTGGCACTTTGAACAGATTTCAACTTTGATATCCTTCTTAGTGGAACGAGTTTCTATTACGTTACCACAAGCACAAGTGATAGTTGTCTTTTCAAAATTTGGGTGGATACCCTCTTTCATATTGTTACACCTCAATTCATAGCAAAATACGTTAATCAAGTAGCCCATCAAATTCTTTAGACAGTAGTACTTATAGACTGATTACAGTATTAAATTATATCATAGATAGCGAAAAAAGTCAAGCAGTTTAGAAAAATATTTTATCCAAAGTTAAGCATTGAAGTCCATGAACATCTCAGCAGATTTTTCAACCCTAATAGAACCATTAGATGCATCTATGAGTTTTTTGTATAGTTCGTCGAAACGTTCAACCTTGACTAGTAATGTAATAGTTACGCAATCAGAGAAGTTTGTATCTACCATTTTGATATCGGAAGTTGTAAGTATATAGTTTACTTTGGCATATAGAGTATAGTCCATTGAGAATCTAAGTTGATAGCAACTGCACATATTCATAATAGTAGCACTATCTACAGCGATAGATGTAGCATGAGAATATGCTCTAACTAGACCACCACCACCTAAGAGTATACCCCCAAAGTATCTAGTTACTACGCAACATATATCCGTTAGACCTCTTTTTTTTAAAACGTCTAATACGGGAATTCCAGCAGTGCCTTGAGGTTCACCATCATCTGAATGGCGAGTTGTGTTATTATCTCTAAGAATGTAGGCATATACGTTGTGAGTTGCTTTTCTATGTCTGGATTTTATCTCATCAATGAAAGATATAGCATCATCGTGGGTAGTCACAGGTGCTAGATACCCTATAAATTCGGAACGTTTTTCTATAAACGATGCCTCAGTTCTATCCTTAATAGTAATATATCCCATTTAGGTGACTCCTTTCAAGTAGACTATTTGAATATCATAGTAACGGTAGTACCCACATCTAAAGTAGATTGAATGTCTATGTAATCTGAATATTTAGCCATGTTAGATAATCCTTGACCCGCACCAAAACCTTTTTTATGTATAGAGCTATCTTGAGGTATGGTAGTAAAACCATTCTGCATAGCCTCTTCTATATTTTCGATTCCATGACCACTATCTTTAAGTACTACTGTGATGGTCTTAGTATCATCTACCGATATTTGAACCGTTCCACCGTTGGCATGGATAATCATATTTATTTCACCTTCGTACAATGCAAGGGAGCATCTTCTAATGGTTTCGGGACTTATATGTAACCTTTCTAGTTGGTTGCTGACGTCCTCTGATATATCCCCAGCAGAGATTAAGTCCAAAGAGTTTATGGTATAACTTAGGTTGATTAATTCGTTCATACGTATAGATTCCTTTCATAGTATGCTTATATTATATCATAACTTTAAATAATAATCAATAAAATATTTATACTTTGTATTGCAATTGTATGTACTATCACATTGGTTAGAGTTCAATGAAAATATATTGACATATAGAATATTTTTTGGTAAACTAGTATTATGTGCTATTGATGGGAGATGGTATGATACATGAAAAAGATAGATATCAGTAAAGATGTACGAAAAAGGATTAGTATTCAAGAGTGGTGCATACTTCTATTAGCTACCATAGTCATAATAATAGTTTTGGATACTATATTTAGAGCCTTAAATAAGGAAAACAATATAGAATCTACCAACTATGCGGTGGTTACTCAATCAGGAACTGAAATTACCACGTATGATGACTCTATAGAAGTTACTGCCCAAGATGACAGTGTAACGGAATCTACACAGACCATAGACAGTTCAATATATAACATAGTAACTAAAGCATCAAGTGATATTTCTAAGGGAAACCTTGTAGTTATTAATCAAGAACACCCTACAACTTTTCCCGATATTTCAGATAGGTTGACTAACTTCTACTACGAAATGGGTTCGGGATATAAAGTATCTACATTTGAGATTCAACTATGTGAAGAGGCTATAGAACCTTTTAACAACATGATGGACGACTTCTATGCTCAATACGGTATAAACTATGTAACCGTAGTCGGTGGCTACGATGATAGTTCTACAGACGAATCTGGGGGTACTTCCGATAATTGTTCTGGGTATGCTTTGGACTTTAAATTGGTTACAGATTCACAGATTTTAGACTTCGATGGTACTGGTGACTACTCTTGGATTGAAAGTAACTCTTATAAGTATGGCTATATTCTTAGGTATCCTGAGGCTAATGCCGATATAACTGGCGTGCAATACACTCCTAGTCACTTTAGGTACGTTGGAATACCACATTCAAACATCATGCAAGATAAAAATTTATGCCTTGAACAGTACATAGACTTCCTTAAACAGTATGATTTCTACGGAGAACATCTGTACGTTACACTAGGCAATATTAACTATGAAATATACTATGTTCAATCCACTGGCGATAGTACCGACATTCCAGTACCTAACGATAGGTATTATTCAATATCGGGGGATAACATAGACGGATTCATAGTTACTACCTTACAATAGTAATATTAATATTAAATGGGTTGATGTTTTAAATCAACCCGTTTAATATATAATAACCTTGTTTCAACTCACGCTCGGTATATTATCGGAGTGCGACGTGCGTACATTGATACGCATAAATTGACCTCGTGTCAGTAGGGGATACCGATTTCTCTCCGCCCACCACTGCCGTTAAGTTTCCCTTTAGCAATTCATCTCGTTACTTACACTGTTGAAGTGGGAGAATTCTTGCTTAAATTAGTTAAACACCTAGAATCTTCTTAAAGCTTTCGGAGATAGTGTTCTTTAGAGCTACTGCATCATTTTGAGTATTAGCAATAGTAGTGTAGTAGGCTTTAATCTTAGGTTCTGTACCAGAAGGTCTAATTACTACACTAGCACCGTCTGTTAATTTAAACACTAGAACATCAGACTTTGGCAAGGTCAACTTAGTAACTTCTCCAGTCATAGTATCCTTAGATTGACTAGTAGTATAATCTTCAAAGGTAGTTACCTTTAAGCCACCTATTTCGTTAGGGATATTTTCTCTAAGAGATTTCATAATATCTGCCATTTTTTGCATACCAGATATACCCTCAAATTGGAAACTTTCTTGTGAGTGGTGATATACTCCATACTTTTCATATAAGTTTGCTCTAGCTTGTAGCATAGATATGCCTTTAGTTCTATAGTATGATGCCATTTCGCATATTAACATAGATGCTACTACTGCATCTTTATCACGAACGTAACTACCTGCAAGATATCCATAGCTTTCTTCAAATCCAAAGATGTATCTATCTTCTTGATGGTCAGCCTCTAATAGACCTATCTGTTCACCTATGAACTTAAATCCTGTTAGAACTTCTCTAAGTTCCACATTGTACTCTGTAGCTATCTTCTTGCATATATCAGTAGTTACTATAGTTTTAACTGCTACTGGATTCTTAGGCATAGTGCCTAAAGCGGTTCTTTCCTTGCATACGTATTCAAATAGCATAGCACCTACTTCGTTACCACTAAATAGGACATAGTTTCCGTCTTGGTCTGGGACAGCTATACCTACACGGTCAGCATCGGGGTCTGTAGCGAGTAGTAGGTCAGGCTTAACGCTTTCACAGAGTTTTAATCCTAAGTTTAGAGCCTCTCTAATCTCTGGGTTAGGGAATGGGCAAGTTGGAAAGTTACCATCTGGATATTCTTGTTCTTTAACTACAGTAACGTCTTTTATGCCTATTCTATCTAAGATGGTTCTAACGGGCTTATTTCCTGTGCCATTTAGTGGAGTATACACAACCTTTAGACCACTATCTTTAACCAACTCAGTATGAATACCTTGTGATATAACGTTCTTATAGTACTCTTCAATGACGCTATCGGAAATATACTCAATAGAGCCATCTTTGATACCATCTTCAAAGTTAATGTGCTTAACACCATTAAACATATCAACTTGATTTATTTTGTTTATAACGATTTCAGAATTTTCTAGGTTAAGTTGACAGCCATCTTCACCGTAAGCCTTATATCCGTTATACTTACTTGGGTTATGACTAGCCGTTACCATGATTCCTGCACTACACTTTAATTCTCTAACCGCAAACGATAACATTGGAGTTGGCATGAGTTCAGTGTATATATACGCTTTGATTCCATTACCTGCTAACACTTCGCAAGCTGTCTTTGCAAAGGTAGTCGATTTTATTCTACTATCGAAAGATACTGCTACACTAGGATTCTCAAAATGCTCATTGACGTAATCTGCTAAGCCTTGAGTAGCCTTTCTAATGGTATAGATATTTAATCTAGCAGTACCAGCACCTATAACACCTCTTAGACCACCAGTACCAAACTCTAAATTCTTATAGAAACGTTCTTGTATGGCATCATTATCACCTTCGATGCTTTTTAATTCGTTGACGATGTCAGAATCTTCTGTAGCGTTTTCGCACCAAAGATTATATAGTTCCAATTCGTTCATAGATATATTCCTCCTATAATTAGATTTATGAAAGTCATGTGTTTGTTCTACACACAACCTATTATATCACATAATTATCAATTTGAAAAGTGCTTTTTTTAATTTTTCACAATATCTTAAAGATTGCTTTCCATTACTAAAGATAGAAAACCTCTTGAATATATTTGTTTCTTGTGATATAATATATATTATACTGTTATGGAGGTGTTTAGTTATAGAATATCAAAAGTTATATGATTTTATAGATACTCAACAGAGCGAAATGCTAAGTTCCTTAGATAGGATAGTATCTATACCTAGTGTTAAAGGCGATGCCCTAGAAGGTATGCCATATGGTGAAAACTGTGCTGAAGTTTTAAATAGTTTTCTATCCATAGCGGATAGTATGGGCTTTGTAACTCATAACTTTGAAAACTATGTGGGAACTATTAAGTTCAATGGTACTAAAGAAAGTTTAGGCATACTATGTCATTTAGATGTAGTTCCAGTAGTTGAAAAGGGTTGGAAGTATCCACCTTTTAAAGCAACCTTAGATGATGGTAAAGTATTCGGTCGTGGTACTATAGACGATAAAGGGCCAGCCATAGCAGTGTTGTATGCTATGAAATCCATTAAAGATATGGGTATAAGGTTAAAGAGTAATGTCCGATTTATAGTAGGTACAGATGAGGAGAACGGCTCTAGTGATTTGGAATACTATTCAAAGTGTGAGAGTATGCCTTTAAATGTATTTACTCCCGATGGTAGTTATCCTTGTATTAATTTAGAAAAGGGTATGATTAGAGTATCGTTTAATTGTAAATATCAAGGAGATTTTATTAAAGAACTTCAAGGTGGAACGGTTATAAATGGTGTACCTGCGGAATGTTATACTGTAGTATCTAGTGAAGTACCACAAACGGAAAATATCATAATAGAGAAAGTATCTAATGGGTATAAGGTTAAGTACACGGGACTCTCTGCACACGCATCTACACCACAACTTGGTGATAACGCTATCACTGGTTTGATTGAGTATCTAAGTAAGTTTGATAGTTCTCAAGCGATTCAAAGCTTATATAATATGTTCCCACATGGTGACTATAATGGAAAGTCATTAGGCATCTTTGCAGAAGATGAGTTATCAGGAAGTGTAACGTCGGTGCTTAGTATGATATCTATGCAAGATGGCGTTATCCACTGTAAGCAAGATGTTCGTTTTCCAATATGTACTACTAAGGAAAATATTATAGATACCCTTAAAATGCGTATGGAAGGCTATGGCTATACTTGTGATATCTTAATGGCTGAAAACCCTCACCACGTCAACGAAGATAGTCAGTTTATAAAGACTCTGTTAAAAATCTATCAAGAGGAAACTGGCAATGAGCCATACTGTCAAGCTATAGGTGGTGGTACTTACGTCCACAATATAGACGGCGGAGTTGCTTTCGGTGCTGAATTTCCTAACGAGGATAATGGTATGCATGGTGATAATGAATCTATAAGGTTAGATAGCCTTATACTAAACTGTAAGATGTTCGCCCGTGCTATTATCGATATTTGTGGAGTTGAAGAGTAATCTTATTTAAGAAAGGATTTTGTAAAAGATGGCAAACAATAATCAGAATGATGATATGATAGTTATAGACACTGAAGAACTTTCCGAGTTCGTAATTAAGGAAACTGGTCTTGATAAGGATATCGTCGATAAGGTTCTATTCGCTTATGATAAGTATCTAATCAAGATAGGTGCTTTGGACGAAAAAGCTTATTACGATGCTCAATAGGTGGTGTTTAAACTATGAAGATTAAGTTTCATATTCCAAACTTTACACAACACTACCATGTGAATCTGTTGTTAGTTAAGATGATAAAAGAGTATCCACACTTCTTCCATGACGGCTTAGAGATAGCCTCTGTATATGGAGAGTTTCCTCCATCTATATGGAACGGCGGACGTACTACTATGGGGGTCTGTACTAATCCAAAGGATATTAAACACATACTTAGAACCTTTAACAATCTAGGTATTCCTTGTAGATTTACCTTTACCAATCCAGTATTGGAACACAAACATTTGAACGACAAGCATTGCAATACTTGTATGTCACTAGGAAATAACGGATTGAACGAAGTTATAGTAGTATCACCAATGTTAGAAAAGTACATTAGAAATAACTATCCAAAGTACAAGATTACTAGTTCTACTTGCAAAGAGATTAAAGACTTTAATCTACTACAAGAAGAACTCGAAAAAGATTATAACTTAGTGGTACTAGACTACAACTGGAATAACAACTTTGAAATGCTTGAAAGATTAAATCACAAAGATAAGTGTGAAATATTAGTAAACGCTTGTTGTCAAGCCAACTGTCCTCGTAGAGGTGAACACTATAGATTTATAGGTAGTCAACAGATAGAATATGTTAATCATATGAATAGATATCCAAATACACCATTTGAATTTAAAGCCTTTGAATGCCCACATACTGCACACACTATATTTGATATTAAAGATAGTCCTGTACACATAACACCTAAAGATATCTTAGAAAAGTACGTACCTATGGGGTTCGAAAACTTTAAGATAGAAGGTCGTTCATTTCATCTATTTAACTTGATAGAAACTTATATGTACTATATGGCAAAGCCAGAATATCGTGATGAGGCTAGATTTACCTTACTATTGAGTCTACAACAGAACAATGTAATTACAACTCATACCATATTTGATTAAAACTTATAGTTAGTAAAAAATCCACCCAAATGGGTGGATTTTTCTATGTAGTTATAGATACTATTTAGTATCTAAAAACATATCGAAAGTATAGGATTTTAACTTATCTATAGTGTACTTAGTAATATCGCAGTATATATCATGAAATGGACATATTTTTTCTTTACCTCTGCGAGTACATACGTAGTCACTATCTATACAACGGTTGAAACGATATTCTCCATCTATAATACAGACTATATCGTATAGAGTAATTTCTTTAGCAGGTTTAGCAAGTTCATAACCGCCATTAGTACCCATAAATGATACTACTATGCCATTGGTAACTAACTTATGAAGAATTTTCAAAGAGAATCTAAGGCTAACACAACTTCGTTCAGATATGGTTTTAGCGTCAATTCTAGTTTGAGCATTAGCAATAACGTCTACGATTCTGATAGCATAATCACATTCAAGGTTCATTTGCACGGCTAAAAATCCTCCTAAAATTAATCTAAAAAGTCTTTAACTTGTTTGCTTCTGCTAGGGTGACGAAGTTTTCTAAGAGCCTTAGCCTCTATTTGGCGGATACGTTCTCTAGTAACATCGAACTCCTTGCCAACCTCTTCAAGGGTACGAGAGCGACCATCTTCAAGACCAAAACGTAACTTTAATACCTTAGCTTCACGTTCGGTTAGGGTGCTTAGAATCTTGTTTAGCTGTTCTTTAAGTAGTATTAAAGAGGCTGCTTCAGCTGGAGCGGGTGCGTCATCGTCTGGGATAAAGTCACCTAGATGGCTATCTTCTTCTTCGCCTATAGGTGTTTCAAGGGATACAGGGTCTTGTGCGATACGCATAATCTCTCTAACCTTTTCCACTTGAAAGCCCAATCGGTCGGCAATCTCTTCAGCGGTAGGGTCATGACCGTTTTCATGCAATAGTTGACTAGATGTCTTTTTAACCTTAGTAATGGTTTCAACCATATGAACGGGTATTCTAATAGTTCTAGCTTGGTCAGCGATGGCTCTAGTTATAGCTTGTCTAATCCACCAAGTAGCGTAGGTCGAAAATTTAAATCCTTTAGTATGGTCAAACTTTTCTACCGCCTTAATGAGTCCTAAATTACCCTCTTGGATTAAATCTAGGAACTGCATACCTCTTCCGCCGTAACGTTTAGCTATACTAACTACCAATCTAAGGTTAGCCTCAGATAGTCTTTTCTTAGCTGTAGGGTCTCCTTTAGCCATACGTTCAGCGAGTTCATGTTCTTCTTCTGGAGTTAAAAGTGGAACTCTTCCGATTTCCTTAAGGTATATCTTAACTGGGTCGTCAATAGCTATACCCTCAGTAGAAAGGGCAGATTCTAAGTCATCAGACGCATTCAACTTTAAGTCCATATCTTCAGGGTTAAAGTCATCTATAATTTCTATGTTCAAGCTTGAACAATTTTCATAAAAAGAATCCATCTGGTCGCTGTCGAAATCGGACTCCTCTAACGCATCGGTAATTTCCTTAGTAGTAAGTTTACCAGTTAGCTTACCGTGTTCCATTAGATTTTCGAAAGCCATTTTTTTATCTGACATAAAAATTCCTCCTACCTAGGTAATGTTTTGTGTTTTTGTTCTTGTAATTTTCTATCTCTGAGTTTATGAAGGTCGGTCAATCGATTATTATTCATAGTATTAAAGTCTTTAGAGTACTCTAATATGTTCTGTACACAGTCGGACAATCCTTTAGGAGCGACATCATACTCAGTGATAATTTCTCTATACTCTTCACAGATATTTAAGAAGTACTCAAAATCTTCTTCGCTTAAGTCACTGTGGATTATAGACTTATCGTTTAAGTTGTTTAAAGCATCTGTGTGCTTACAGATGGCTTTAAATATATTTTTATGTCTACTAAATTGAAAGTTATCTTCAGATAGACTTTCAGTTGCATAAGGTATTAGGTCACAAAACTTCGATATATAAGCTATTACCTCACGTTCTGAATTGAAAAGTCTTATTTGAGAGTTTGCATCGAAGTTAGCTATGTATCCGTTTGTATTTGTAACCGTACCGTTACTGTTTAGCACATTGGGTATATACTTTCTATCTATCATATTGTTTCCATTATAAGGTTGTCGGATAGAAGTTCTATCTTTTTTAGCCATTACAGATTTTACTGTATCGGAGAAAGTTTTGGGTTCAATGTTGCATTCCCTTGCAATAGAAGATACATAAACTTCCCTAGAGGTACTATTCTGTATCTGTGCTAATATGTTAGCACTGCGTTTAAGAAGTTCAATCTTGCCAGAGTTGGTATTTAAGTTTAAGTCTGTTCTAACTTGATTCAGTTGAAAGTCTATAGCATCTAGTGAACCTTGTAGTAATAGTTTAAACCTATCTTTGCCATAGGTTTTAATGTACTCATCGGGGTCTTTAGCACCAGTAACTTGCAAGACTTTAATCTTCAATTCCTTGTCGGTAGAAGAGTTTAAAAACAATGATATAGCTCTATTGGTAGCGTTGATACCTGCTGTGTCATTATCATAGCATATTATAACCTCATCGGCATAGCGTTTGATTAGGCTAACCTGTTCAGGTGTGAGCGAAGTTCCAAGCGATGCAACTGCATTTTGAAACCCTGCATCGTATAGAGCCATCACGTCCATATAGCCTTCTGCAAGTATAACACTTCTGCTTTTAGCAATGCTTTTCTTAGCAAGGTTTAATGAGAATAACTGTTCACTTTTTTTAAACACTGGTGTATCGGGAGAGTTTAAATATTTAGGCATAGAATTATCTAATATACGGCCACCAAAAGCTATTACATTGCCTTTAATATCTAATATTGGAACTATTAGCCTATTCTTAAAGAAGTCATATAAAGTACCCGACCCATTCTTTTTAACAAGCCCAGACTTAAGAATATCTTCATCTTTAAAGCCTAACTCACGCAGATGTTTAGTCAATGCAAACCATTCATTTGGAGCATAACCAACGTTATACACTATTAAAGAAGTGTTGGCAGAGATTTTTCTAACGTTCTTAATGTAATCTATTACGTGTGATGATTGCGTCAACTTCTTATAGAAGAACAGTCTAGCCTCACGGTTTATAGACAGTATAGTATTTCTCTCTTTAGAGTTTTTATCATTGTTAGAAAATCTATTCCATTTTGGCATAGAAATACCCGCACGGTTAGATAGGAACTCTACAGCACCTATGAAGTCGCAATTTTCCATCTTCATAATGAAAGAAAAAACGTCGCCACTTTCACCACAACCGAAACATTTATAGAAACCATCTTCTACATTTATATGGAAAGATGGCGTTTTTTCAGAATGGAAAGGACAGCAACAGACGTAGTTTCTTCCACTGCGTTTTAGTGATACATAGTTAGCAACAACACTTTCTAATGGGTTGGCTGACTTTACTTGATGCTTAAAGTCATCGCTGATAGACAAACATACCACTCCTTAATGAAATAAAAGTTATTTTAATCATTGTATATACGTAGATTAATACTCATTTTAGAGATGTGTTTATTACTCCTCATCTTCAGAGAATCCACCTGCTTCAATAGGGGTATGTTCTCCAGCTTTGATAGTTTGACACACTAACCAATCCTTTTCGTTAAGGACGCTTTCTTCAGTAGCTATGGTCATTAGTACATCGTATTCATCGAATAGGCTACCATAGTTACCATCGGAACTTTTAGTAATAGAGTCATCACTGTTACTAGCTACATCGTTAAACATAGTTATTAAATCACTTGCGTATTGAACAGCCTCTTCAGAGGTAGTATCGTTAGCGACTATTACAGTATAGTCTACAAGTTTCTTTTCGTCGCTTACGTTTATATATACTTCATCAGCGAATGGATAAGTATCTTCATCTAAAGCTAAGTCATACACTTCGTTGATAGTTTTATCCCAAGAACTACTGCTACTACTAGAGTTTGAACTAGAAGAGCTATCCGTTTCACTATCAGAACTGCTACAACCATATACCATAGGACAACACATTAAAATGATTGCATCTAAAAGAAATATCTTATTTTTCATAAAAAACCTCCTAATATTGTTTCAATCCACGCTCAGTAATTTTAAAGAGTGTAATATACATACTTATTATGCGTGGATTAACCTAGTGTCAGTAGGGGATACCTATTTTTTTCCGCCCACTGCCGTTAAGTTTCCTTTTAGCAGTCTATTCCATTACTTGTAAAGGTAAGGGAACTTTTGCTGATTGTGTTAAATATACCTTAAAGTATTATTTTAGCATATAATTCGAAAAAATTCAAGTAGTTTTTTTATTTTTATAACTTTTTTTATTCCAAAAAAGTTTCTTGACATTGGAAAATCTTCATGATAGAATTTAACTAAATAGATTTTTTTAAAGAGGTGTTTTAAATGATATACTTAGGTTGTCATCTATCGGTATCTGGTGGTTTTGAAAAGATGGGCAAAGACGCTCTACTGTTGGGTGCGAATACTCTTCAATTTTTTACTAGAAATCCTAGAGGTGCAAATGCTAAAAAGATTAAGGAAGAAGACTCTCAAGCGTTAGTTAGATTGATGCAACAGAACAACTTCGGCAAGATTATTGCTCATGCACCATATACTTTGAATCCATGTTCTGCAGATGAGAATACTAGGCGTCTAGCGTTGAAAATCTTTAAAGATGACCTTCTAAGAATGGAGTACCTTCCTAACAACTATTATAACTTTCACCCAGGTAGTCATACAGGGCAGGGTGTAGATGTTGGTATTAGTCAAATAGCTAATATGTTGAATGAAAGTCTAACTGAAACTCAAAGTACGACCGTTCTATTGGAAACTATGGCGGGTAAGGGTACGGAAATAGGACGCTCATTTGAGGAACTTAAAGCTATTATAGATAGGGTCGAGCTTAAGGACAAGGTAGGTGTATGCTTAGATACTTGCCACATATTTGATGCTGGTTATGATGTGGTAAACAACTTTGATGGAATCTTACGGGATTTTGATAACATAGTAGGCTTAGACAGACTTAAGGCTATCCATCTAAACGATAGTAAAAATCCTATGGGTAGTCACAAAGACAGACATGAAACTATTGGAAATGGTACTATTGGGCTATGTGCTATCTTTAAGGTTATAAATCACCCGTTATTACAAGGTTTGCCATTTTGCCTTGAAACTCCTAACGATGCCGAGGGTTACAAACAAGAAATTCATATGCTACGTGAGAATAGTAATAGTTAGTATTAGTATATAATTGCATTTACATTCATACGATTTTTTTGAATATATAGAAAAACTTTGCATATCATATAGGTGTGATTAATGGTTCTATATGGTATTATTTAGATAGTATTAACCTAATTTGAAACTTTTATCAAAAAAATCAAATGAAAATATAATATTTTTAAGGAAAACGTTAAAATTTTATTAATAAAAAAATATTGATAAAAAGTATTGACAAGTATAATATAATCTGCTATAATGTTATCAATAAATAATTATCAATATTGATTGGTTAGTTATTTGTTGTATATTGGGAGGTGTGAAAGGTGGCTGATAAGTCTGCTAGTGCAGTATCAAAAGCAACCATACAACGACTTCCTATGTATTTGAATTGCTTGAAAGCAAAGCAACAGGAAAATATTAAAAACATTTCCGCTCGTGTTATTGCTGATGAACTTCGTTTTAACGAGGTTCAAGTTAGAAAGGATTTCGCATCGGTTAGCAACTTCGGTGGCAGACCTAAAACAGGTTACGAAACAGATGTTCTTATTGCCGATATTGAAAACTTCCTTGGATACAATAACCCGAAAAATGCTGTGTTGGTCGGTGTAGGTCAACTTGGAAGTGCGTTACTTTCTTACAAGGGTTTTGAAGAGTATGGACTTAATATAGTCGCTGGTTTTGATATTAATCCTAATGTGATTTCTTTAAAGGAGATAGATGGAAAGAAAATCTTCCATTTAAACGATATCCAAAAGGTATGCAGTGACCTAGGCGGTGTTGAGATAGGCATAATTACTGTGCCTATGCAAAACGCTCAAATGGTCTGCGATAAGTTGGTTCAAAGTGGTATATTAGCAGTTTGGAACTTTGCACCTGCTCACCTTAAAGTCCCACAGAATATATTGGTTCATAATGAGAACATGGCGGTATCGTTAGCGTTCTTATCTAAACATCTTGAAGAAAGTTTGACAGAGTAGTTATGCAATATTAGGTGTTGACGTAGTTTTATTTAGGTTTATTTTTATTTAAAAATAATAAATCAGGAGGATTTTTCCAATGAGTGAAAAGAATGAAAAGGCAGTTACTACTGTTGAAATGACTGAAGAAGAAAAGAAGGCTGAAATCAAGACTATGGTTGATGGCCTTGTTGCTAACGCTAAGGTTGCTCTTGATGAGTACATGAAGTTAGACCAAGAACAGATTGACAAGATTACTAAGGCTATGGCTTTAGCTGGTCTTTCTGCACAAATGGAATTAGCTAAGTTGGCAGTTGAAGAAACTGGTAGAGGTATCTTTGAAGATAAGGTTACTAAGAACATCTTCTCTACTGAGTATATTTGGCATTCTATTAAGTATGAAAAGACAGTTGGCGTTATTGAAGATAATGAAAACGAAAGCTATCTTGAAATAGCTGAGCCTATAGGTATCGTTGCTGGTGTTACACCTGTAACTAACCCAACATCTACTACAATGTTTAAGGCTATTAGCTGTGTTAAGACTAGAAATCCAATCATATTTGGTTTCCACCCAAATGCTCAAAAGTGTTCTGTAAGAGCTGCTGAAATCGTAAGAGATGCTGCTATTAAGGCTGGTGCTCCTGCAAACTGTATCCAATGGATAGAAAAACCATCTATCGATGCTACTGGTTTCCTAATGAATCACCCAGACGTTGCTACTATCCTAGCTACTGGTGGCCCTGGAATGGTTAAGGCTGCTTACTCTGCTGGTAAACCTGCACTTGGTGTTGGCCCTGGTAATACTCCATGTTACATTGAAAAGACTGCTAACGTTAAGCAAGCAGTGAATGACCTAATACTATCTAAGGCTTTTGACAATGGTATGATATGTGCATCTGAACAGGCTGCTATTATAGATACTGAAGTGTATAAGGAAGCTACAGACTTTATGAAACAACATGGCTGTTACTTTGCTAAGCCAGAAGAGGTTCAAAAGATTCAAGATACTATCATTAACGTTGAAAAGATGGCAGTACAACCTTGGGTAGTTGGTCAATATCCATGGCAGATTGCTGAAAAGGCTGGTATTACTATCCCTAAGGAAACTAAGGTTCTTTGCGTTGAGATTGGTGGTACTAATGCAGAACAATATCCATTGGCACTAGAGAAACTATCTCCTGTACTTGCAGTAGTTAAGTCTGATAATACTGAACACGCTTTTGAACTCTGTGAAGAGATGTTAAAGCATGGTGCTGGACACACTGCAGTAATTCACTCTTCTAACAATGACCTAATTGAAAAGTATGGTGAAACTATGAAAGCTAGTCGTATAGTAGTAAACTCACCTGCATCGTTTGGAGCTATTGGTGACGTTTATAACTCTATGGCACCATCATTAACATTAGGTTGTGGTTCTTATGGTAAGAATTCGGTTTCCGAAAACGTTACTGTTAAGAACTTAATAAATAAGAAGAGAGTAGCTAAGAGGAGATTAAATATGCAATGGTTTAAAGTTCCAGAAAAGATTTATTTTGAACCAGGTTCTGTACAGTATTTAGAGAAGATGCCTGATATCCACAGAGTTATGATAGTTGCTGACCCAGGTATGGTACAGTTCCACTTTGTAGAAAAGGTTCTATACCAACTAAATAAGAACGCTAATAAGCCAGTTATTGAAGTGTTCAGTGAAGTTGAACCAGACCCAGACTTAACTACTCTACAAAAGGGTGTTTCAGTTATGAACTCCTTTAAGCCTGATACTATAGTAGCACTTGGTGGTGGTTCTGCTATCGATGCCGCTAAGGGTATGTGGCTATTCTATGAAAACCCAGATGCTGACTTTATCGGTATGGCTCAAAAGTTTATGGATATCCGTAAGAGAGTTTATAAGTTCCCTAAGATGGGTAAACTTGCTAAGTTAGTAGCTATTCCAACTACTTCTGGTACTGGTTCTGAAGTTACTTCATTTGCAGTTATCTCCGACAAGGCTAATAACATGAAGTACCCTCTAGCAGATTATGAACTAACTCCAGATATTGCTATCATAGACCCTCAATTCGTAATGACTCTACCTAAGACTTCCGTAGCATTTACGGGCTTAGATGTATTGACTCACGCTATTGAAGCATACGTTTCTACTCTAGCTAATGACTATACAGATGCTATGGCTCTACACGCTATTAAGTTAGTATTTAAATGGTTGCCAATATCTTACTCTACCGCTGACCCTCTAGCAAGAGAAAAGATGCACAACGCTTCTTGTATTGCTGGTATGGCATTTACTAATGCATTCTTAGGTATTAACCACTCACTAGCACACAAGTTAGGCGGTGAGTTCCACATTCCACACGGTCTAGCTAATGCTTACCTACTACCACACGTTATTGAGTACAACGGTGAAACTACTCCAACTAAGTTTGCTGCTTGGCCAAAGTATGACCACTATATGGCTCCTGAACGTTTTAAAGAGATTGCTGTTATGTTAGGCTTAGTATCCGAAAATGCTACTGAGCAAGAGAGCGTTAAGGCTTTAGCTAATGCAGTTCGTGATTTAATGGGTAAGGTTGGTATTCCACTATCTATTCAAGAGGCTAACAAGGTATGGCCTAAGACTGCTATCGATGAGCAAGTTTATCTAAACTCCTTAGACGAACTTTCTTATAAGGCTTTCGGTGACCAATGTACTACTGCTAACCCAAGACTTCCTAGAGTTCATGAGTTAAAGCACCTATACAAACTAGCTTACTATGGCGAAGGTTTTGTTGAAGAATAATCTTCGAATTCACTACAGTTTATAGATAAAAGTTTGCGTAGTCTATGTTAGGCTACGCAAATTGTATATGGTTCATGCTATATTAAAGGAAGTGATGTTTTTTTGAACCTACAGCATCTACGTTACTTGGTGGAGGTTGAAAAGATAGGCTCTATTACTAAAGCAGCATCGGCGTTGTTTATGGGACAACCTAATCTAAGTAAGGCTATTAAAGAGATTGAAAATGAGATGGGAATAGTAATCTTTAAACGTTCTGCTAGGGGAGTAGTTCCCACCGTTAAAGGTGCAGAGTTCCTTGAGTATGCTAAGGCAGTTTTAGTACAGATTGAAAAGATGGAAAAGTTATATAAGACCGTAAGCACTGAAACGGTATCGTTTAGCATATCCATTCCTAGAGCCTCTTATATTACTCAAGTGTTTACTCAATTTTTGAACAAATTAGACCCATCTAAAAGGCTCGACGTACGTTTGAAAGAAACTAACTCTATGGAAGCCATCAACAACATAATAGAATGTGAGTATAACCTTGGAATTATTCGCTACGATGAGTTATACGAAGAATACTTTCTTTCTCTACTAAACGAAAAGAAGATAAAGTATAGGGTACTATGTGAGTTTAAATATATGGTCATAGTATCGAAAGACCACCCTTTAGCGAATAGTAAATCGGTATCTACGGAAGAACTTTCAATATATACTGAAGTTACTCATGGAGATAACTCTGTACCATACCTATCTGATAGTTACGTGAATAACCATACTTCTGATAGGAATAGAATATACGTCTGTGAAAGAGGTAGTCAGTTCGATATTTTAACATCGGTTGATAATACTTATATGTGGGTTTCTCCACTTCCCGAACAGGTTCTAAAGAGGTATAATCTTGTTCAGATTCCTTGCCATAGCGACTTAGCAAAGGTTAAAGATGTGTTTATATACCCTCAAACATACAAGTTTACTGAGTATGATGCTATGTTCTTAGATGAGTTAGAGAACACTATAAGTAAACTATTCCATTAGTCTATGGTTTAGATTATATGTAAGAAAAGATGCCGTATCATGGTTAGATGCGACATCTTTATGTTATATGGAAAACAATAAGGATTATTATTTAATGTAGTTTACGTGCAAGAGTTCATGTGACTTATCCTTAATGATATCTTTGTATATGTAGTCCATAAGTGAATTCTCTTCACTACTCTTAATGGTACACATACTGTCATTGTTGTATAGTTCAGCACTTCTCTTTTTACGTTCTTTATTCTTAGCAATAGGTTGACCTGCTCCATTTATGCAACCATTAGGACAAGCCATAACCTCAACTAGGTCGAAATGTTCGCCATTTTGGATTCTTTGAATGATGGCATCAGCATTACTTAATCCACTAACACAAGCAATCTTCAATTCAGATTCGCCAAATGGAACGGTAAACTCTTTTATGCCCTCAAGACCTCTAACGCCATTGTAGGCAATCATCTTTAGTGCAGATTTAGACTTATCTGTAGAAATGTATCTAATAACTGCCTCAGTAACACCACCAGTAACACCGAAGATTACTCCTGCACCAGATATAGAACCGAATGGCATATCTATAGCCTCTGGCTCTATCTCACTAAAGCAGATACCAGCCTCTCTAATCATCTTAATTAACTCTTGAGTGGTAATAACATAGTCTACTATAGGTTTACCATCTATCATAAACTCTTCACGTTTAGCCTCACCCTTTTTAGCAGTACATGGCATTATAGCTACACTTACTAATCGTTTAGCATCATTTTTGTACTTTTCCTTAAATACAGATGCATACATCTGCATAGGTGAACGGCAAGTGGATACATTTGGCATCAATTCGGGATACTTATTCTCACAATACTTAACCCATGCAGGGCAACACGATGTGAACAATGGTATATTTTCACCCTTTTTAATTCTGTCAAGGAACTCATTAGCCTCTTCAATAACGGTCATATCAGCACCAGTAGCGGTATCGAATACGTAGTTAAAGCCTAAACGCTTTAATGAAGAAACTATCTTACCCATAACATTTTCGCCCTTGTATCCGAACTCTTTAGCCACAGCAACTCTAACGGCTGGAGCTATTTGGCATACTACGTTAGTATCTGGATTCCAAAGTTCTTGCCATAGTAGATGGCTATCATCTTTAATTATTATCGCACCTGTAGGACATACCAAAGCACACTGTCCACAACCTACACAGTTAGACTCTCCTATTGGAGTATCAAAGGCACAACTTACGGTCATTTTAGAACCACGATGAGCAAAGTCTATAGCACCAACGTTTTGAACTTCATTACATACACGAACGCAGTCACCACATAGTATACATTTACTAGCATCTTTAGTAATAGATGGTGAAGAGTCATCTACTAGTGGGTCAGGAGATGTATTGTTAAAACGTACTCTATGGATATCAAAACGGTTAGCAAGTTCTTGAAGTTTACACTTACCGTTCTTATCACAAGTATTGCAATCTCTACAGTGGTTAGATAGTAGAAGTTCTAGTATCATCTTACGATGTTTTCTAAGTTTTGGAGTGTTAGTATATATTTCCATACCTGCTCTAGGTGGTGTGGAACATGATGCTTCCATGCCACCACGTTTATTTTCTACCATGCACATTCTACAAGCACCATATATCGAAAGTTCAGAATAGTAGCAGAACGTAGGAAGTTCAATACCTGCTTTACGAACCATTTCAAGAATATTCTTTTCACCCTCAATAGGTACGGGAATATTATCTATAAGCATATAATTTTCGTTCTTCATGATGTATATTAAACCTCCTTAATAGCACCGAATTTACAAGTTTGGATACAAGCACCACATTTTATGCACTTAGTAGTATCTATAGTAAACGGACTTTTAATCACTCCACTGATAGCACCGACTGGGCATTTACGTGAACAAGCAGAACAACCTTTACATATATCGGCTTGAATTTCATACCTAACCAACTTTTTACAGTTACCCGCAGGGCATCTTTTATCGTGGACGTGAGCTTCGTACTCATCACGGAAACTTTTAATGGTTGATACTACTGGAGAAGGAGCAGTCTTACCCAATCCACATAGTGCTGTAGAGGATATAGTATCAGCGAGTTCAAGTAGTAGGTCTATATCTCCATCTTGACCATTACCTGCAACTATTCTCTCTAAGATTTCTAACATTCTCTTAGTACCCTCACGACATGGAACACACTTTCCACAAGATTCATTCTGTGTAAAGTTCATAAAGAAACGAGCAATCTCTACCATGCAAGTATCTTCGTCCATAACTACTAGACCACCAGAGCCTATCATAGCACCAACCTTTTTAAGTGAATCGAAATCTAAAGGTAGGTTTAAATCCTTAGTGATTAAACAGCCACCAGATGGGCCTCCAATCTGTACAGCCTTAAACTCTTTACCGTCACGAATACCACCACCGATATCATAGATAACCTCTTTTAGAGTCTTTCCCATAGGTATCTCAATTAAGCCAGTGTTGTTAATCTTACCCGTTAGAGCAAAAGCCTTAGTTCCAGGAGAGTTTTCAGGGCCTATGGATTTATACCAATCTGAACCATTATTCACGATTAATGGAACATTAGCAAAGGTTTCAACGTTATTTAGAACAGTAGGTTTTTCAAAAAGACCATGTTCAACGGTTCTAGGTGGTTTAACTCTAGGCATACCACGTTTACCCTCTATAGATGCAGTTAGAGCTGAACCCTCACCACATACGAAAGCTCCCGCACCACGATTTATATGTAGTTTAAATGAGAACTCTGTACCTAATATGTTATCACCTAATAGACCGCATTCTTCTGCTTGTGCAATTGCCATCTTTAATCTTTCAACTGCCAATGGATACTCTGCACGAACATATATGTAGCCTTCTTTAGCACCAGTAGCATAACCTGCAATCATCATACCCTCTAACATTCTATGAGGGTCACCCTCCATGATACTTCTGTCCATAAATGCACCAGGGTCACCTTCGTCACCGTTACATACTATGTACTTAATTGGTTCAGGTTGCTTAGCTACTTGTGACCATTTTCTACCAGCTGGGAAACCACCGCCTCCACGACCACGCAAGTTAGAGTCGGTAATAGTATTTACTACATCTTCAGGGGACATTTCAAATAGAGCCTTTTGAAAAGCCTTATATCCTCCAATGGCTAGATATTCCTTAATAGAAGTTGCATCTATATGACCGCAATGCTCAAGAACCAATCTAGTTTGTTTAGCATAGAAAGGAATATCTTCTTGCTTAGCAAAGGTTACACCATTGCTCTTGTAAGCTAACCTTTCGATAAATTCCTCACCAATTAAAGATTTTTCGACAATCTCAGCACAGTCCTCAAACTTTACCTTAGTGTAGAGCCAACCTTTAGGTTCAATCCTAACAAGAGGACCCATTTCACAGAAACCATGACAACCGCTCTTCTTAACACCTATGATGTTATCGATATCGTTATGTTCTGTTTCAGCCTTAAGTTCAACGGCTACTTCAACACCAGCCTCTTCAAGAAGTCTTATAATCTCGGCATATATTCTTAAAGAGCCACCAGCGACACAACCAGTACCACCACAGATTAATACCTTTTTCTTTTGCATATCAAAAGAGTGTTTAAAGGTAGTTCTAGCGTTGTTTATATCCACAGCATCATTCAATCTAAACATAATCTAATTAGCCTCCCTTAGTTCTTTCAAAAGAGCCTCTGCCTTTTCTGGTGTCATAGATGGGTGAACTACATCGTTCACAGTCAATACTGGAGCAAGTCCACACGCACCTAAACAAGATACCGTTTCAACGGTAAACATTAAATCATCGGAAGTAGTTTTGGTATCACTAAGACTAAGTTCTTTTCTTAGATATTCAAGTATAGGTATAGATTTTCTAACGTGACAAGCAGTACCGTCGCAACACTTTATTACATATTTGCCTTTAGGCTCAAGAGAGAAGTTTTCATAGAAGGTAGCCACGCTATATATCTTAGCTTCACTAGTATTTAACTTTTTGGCCATATAGGGAAATACTTCTTTTGGAAGATACCTATAATGCTCTTGAACGTCTTGTAAGATAGCTATTATAGCAGTAGGTTCATGCTTAGAAAGGATTTCATCTATAATGGCGAAATCAAATTCATTTTCCATAGTTTAACCTCATTTCATGGGAATATAGTTGACTCGAAACTTTGCACTATGAGTATGAAATACTAAACGTTTAACTTAAAAGATTATTGACGCCTATCAATATCTATAAAAAGAATCAACTATTTCATAACGATATGTGCAAATTAATTACTCATATTATAATTATATACCCCATGTAATTTTAAAAGGTAATGTAAAATTGCACATATTTAATGCACAAAATCACATGGTTGGAGTTAGCTATAGCTAACTTTTTCGATTTTATGTAGAAATCTTAGCCATGTAATTTTATATATGTGTCATTCTATTTTTATATTATTGATAGTTTCTATTCACGTGATATAATAAAAATATCTAAGCATTGATATGTTATAGAAAGTATCTAAAATTAATGAAGAATATTCATTTTTTTTGTTCATTATTAATCGTTAGAAAGGAAGTTAAAGAACGATGTTTAAGATAGTTAAGAAGAAAGTTCTTAATCCTACAGTAACTTTGATGGAAATTGACGCTCCAGCTATCGCAAAGAAGGCTGAACCAGGTCAATTTATCATACTTAGAGTAGATGATGAGGGCGAACGTATTCCACTAACAGTAGCCGATTTCGACAGGGACAAGGGAACTGTTACTATTATCTTCCAGATAGTAGGTGCTACTACTGAAAAACTAAACCACAAAGAAGAGGGCGAGTATATTCAAGACTTTGTTGGCCCTTTAGGTGTTGCATCACATACCGACGGTTTAAAGAAAGTTGCCGTAGTTGGTGGTGGTGTAGGTTGTGCTATAGCGTATCCAATAGCTAAAAAGTTACACAATCTAGGCTGTGAGGTTCACTCTGTAGTAGGCTTTAGAAACAAGGATTTAGTTATCTTAGAAGATGAGTTCAAAGCAGTTAGCGACAAGCTTTGTATGATGACTGATGACGGTAGCCACGGTACTAAAGGTTTAGTTACTAACGCTCTTGAACAGTTAATTCAAGATGGTAACCAATATGATGAGGTTATAGCAATAGGCCCACTAGTTATGATGAAGTTTGTATGTAAGACTACTGAAAAGTATAATATCAAAACTGTAGTATCTATGAACCCTATCATGATTGATGGTACTGGTATGTGTGGCGGCTGCCGTCTAACCGTTGGCGGTGAAACTAAGTTCGCTTGTGTCGATGGCCCTGACTTTGATGGTCATTTAGTAGACTTTGATGAGGCTATGGAACGTTCCTCTATGTACAAGGAGTTTGAACGTAAACAACATGAGGAAACTTGTAATCTATTTAAGGGGGTAGAATAATCATGCCAAATATGTCACCTAAAAAGAATGAAATGCCTGTTCAAGACCCTCAAGTTAGAAATCACAACTTTAAGGAAGTAGCTTTAGGTTATACCGAAGCTATGGCTCTTGATGAGGCTGAAAGATGTCTTAACTGTAAGAACGCTCAATGTATGAAAGGTTGTCCAGTATCTATAAACATTCCAGCGTTTATTTCCAAAATTAAAGATAAGGATTTCGAGGGAGCATATCAAAGTATATCTTTGTCAAGCTCTTTACCTGCTGTTTGTGGTCGTGTATGTCCTCAAGAAAAACAGTGCGAAAGTAAATGTGTAAGAGGTATCAAGACAGAACCAGTTGGTATTGGACGTCTTGAACGTTTTGTAGCAGACTATCACAATGAACATAGTACTGAACTACCCGTTAAACCACAATCTAATGGTCACAAGGTAGCTATAATAGGTGCTGGCCCATCGGGATTAACTTGTGCTGGTGACCTCGCTAAGATGGGTTATGAGGTTACTATATTTGAGGCTCTACACAAGGCTGGTGGAGTTCTAGTATATGGTATCCCAGAGTTTAGACTTCCAAAGTCTATAGTGCAAAAAGAAGTAGATAATCTAAAGGCTCTAGGCGTTAAGGTTGAAACTAACATGGTTATAGGTAAGGTTATCTCTATAGATGAACTTATGGACGAACAAGGCTTTGAGGCTGTATTTATAGGTTCTGGTGCAGGTCTACCTAGATTTATGAATATCCCTGGTGAAAACTTAAAGGGTGTATATTCTGCTAATGAGTTCCTAACTAGAACTAATCTAATGAAAGCTTATAAAGAGGGTTCTGCTACTCCTATTATGAACGCTAAAAAAGTAGCTGTAGTAGGTGGTGGTAACGTAGCTATGGACGCTGCTCGTTCTGCACAACGTTTAGGTGCTGAAGAAGTATACATAGTATACAGACGTTCTATGGACGAACTCCCTGCTAGAAAAGAAGAGGTTGAACACGCTGAAGAAGAGGGTATCATCTTTAAGACTTTAAACAACCCAGTAGAAATATTAGGCGATGAACACAAGTTCGTTAAGGGTATGAAGTGTGTTGAGATGGAATTAGGTGAACCTGACGCCTCTGGTAGACGCAGACCTATAGTTAAAGAAGGTTCTGAGTTTATCCTAGATGTAGACTGTGTAATTATGTCTATAGGTACTTCACCAAATCCATTAATTAAGAGTACTACTGCTAACTTAGATACTAATAGTCATGGCTGTATAGTCACTGATGGTGAAAAGGGTCAAACCTCTCGTGAGGGCGTTTTCGCTGGTGGTGATGCCGTTACTGGTGCTGCTACAGTAATCTCTGCAATGGGAGCTGGTAAGGCATCTGCTAAGGCTATCGATGAGTATATTAAGTCTAAAAACTAATATATTTACTATACAAAGTAGGAAATACTCCTTTTGGGAGTGTTTCCTGCTTTTTATATAAAAAAATATATATCACATTCCTATTTTATATTACCATGTTTTGTGCAAGTGTGATATAATTGTCTTAACGTAATTGATAATTTTATCTAAAAGCACAATAGATTATAATTTTAGGAGGTTTTTTCATTATGGCACGTTTTACTCTACCTAGAGATGTATATCATGGTAAGGGCTCTTTAGAAGAACTAAAGAATATACAAGGAACTAGGGCAATAGTAGTGGTAGGCGGAGGTTCTATGAAACGTTTCGGTTTCCTAGATAAGGCTGTCTGTCTATTACAAGAAGCAGGTATGGAAGTTAAGCTCTTTGAGGGCGTTGAACCAGACCCATCTGTTGAAACCGTTATGAAGGGTGCAGAGGTTATGAAAGAGTTCCAGCCAGACGTTATTGTGGCTATGGGTGGCGGTTCACCTATAGATGCTGCTAAGGCTATGTGGGCTTTCTATGAATATCCTGAAACTACCTTCGAGGATTTAATAATACCTTTTAATTTCCCAACATTAAGGCAGAAAGCTAAGTTTGTAGCTATACCATCTACTTCTGGAACTGCTACAGAGGTTACTGCATTTTCAGTAATCACAAACTATCAAACGGGAGTTAAATACCCTTTAGCAGACTTTAATATTACTCCCGATGTTGCTATCGTAGACCCAGTAATCGCTGAAACTATGCCACCAAAACTAGTAGCACATACTGGTATGGACGCTTTAACTCACGCTATTGAGGCTTATGTATCCACTTTGAACTGTGCATTTACAGACCCTCTAGCTATAAAAGCTATTGAGATGGTATTCGACTACCTTCCAGATAGTTACGACGGTAACATGGAAGCTCGTGAACAGATGCACTATGCTCAATGTTTAGCAGGTATGGCATTTTCTAACGCTCTACTAGGTATAGTACATTCTATGGCACATAAGACTGGTGCAGCTTTCTCCACTGGACATATTCCACATGGTTGTGCAAATGCAATCTATCTACCATATGTAATTAAGTATAATGCTAAGGATAAGACCGCTGAAAAGCGTTATGCTCAGATTGCAAAATCTTTGAACCTAACTGGTACTACCGATAAGGCTCTAGTAGATGCTCTTATCGATAAGATTAACGCTTACAACGTTAGGTTAAACATTCCTAAGACCCTACAAGAGTTCGGTGTGAATGAAGATGAGTTCAAGGAAAAGGTATCTAAGATTGCTGAACTTGCCGTTGGTGATGCTTGTACAGG
>Ga0192276_1050_pt1 | contig 32020 bp, 31 predicted proteins | sample Koala_Koa24_I3_FD_131263 | JGI IMG/M metagenome (GOLD analysis project Ga0192276, IMG submission 131263) | Enriched cells from koala feces incubated with labeled cellulose particles, San Francisco Zoo, California, United States - Koala_Koa2-4_I3 ...
AAGTATGACTATAATCAAGATGGTGATGTAGATTATACTGACCTAATGTCACTAAAGAAAGAAATCTTTAATGAGCCTAATAGTAGCGATACCCAAGTTATGACTGAAGTTACCGAGGTTGATACACTCAACCAAGATATGAAAGCCAACATATTGGATTTCTCTATAGACTTCTTAAAACGTCAAGTAGAGGAAGATGAGAATGCAATACTATCTCCACAGTCGCTATACTTTGCTCTTGGTATGACTGTCAACGGTGCTAAAGGCATTACTCAAAAGGAGCTTAAGGACGTTCTCTACAAAGATGTATCTACAGAGGAGTTTAACAACAACATATCGTACCTAATAAACCAGACCGATACCGATGTTTGCAAGATAGCTAACTCTATTTGGGTTAGAGAAAGTGATGACTTCGGTTTGAATGAAGACTTCCAAAACTATAGTGAAAAGTACTTCAAATCGGAGATTTATCAGCAACCTTTTGATAGTATATTGGTATCTGATGTTAATAACTGGGTCGATGAACACACAGATGGCATGATTGATGAAGTGCTTGATGATGTTCCTAGCGAACAGACTATAATGTACTTAATAAATGCTATCTGTTTTGAAGGTAAGTGGGAACAAGAGTACGATGAATATAGTATCAATGAAAATGGCATCTTTACTAACTCTAAGGGTGAACAACAAGAGGTAGCTATGCTATATTCTCAAGAAGATGTATATCTAAGCGATGACAACGCTCAAGGTTTCTTGAAGTACTACGATGGTGGAAAGTATGCCTTTATGGGTATTCTACCTAATAGTGATATATCTGTAGAAGAGTATCTATTGAACTTAGATGGTGAAAGTTTTGCGTACTTGTATAACAATCAAGTAACTGAAAATATGGAATTAAATGTATCTATTCCAGAGTTTACTATTAAGAGTGACTATTTACTAAATGATACTCTACAGGATATGGGTATTAATTCCGCATTTAATTACAGTGCAGACTTTTCTGGTATGCTTACTAAGAATATTGAGATGTATATTAGTAAAGTTATACAGAAAGCATATATCCAAGTGGATAGAAATGGTACAAAGGCAGCTGCAGTAACAGTTATTACGAATGATTGCTGTTGTATGCCAGAGGGTATACAGTACTACAACGTATATCTAAATAGACCATTTATCTATGCTATAGTAGATACTGATACAGAACTTCCAGTATTTATGGGTGTAGTAAACAGTATAGATTCTCAAGATACTGAGTAGATACCATATCACTATTATTATACATAATCACGCCCCATGTGGGCGTGTAATTTTATATCATAGTGTTATTGTCTTTAAGGTTGATGAAAAAACAAAAAAGTTATTGACAAGTCTATTTTTTTATGATATAATGATGACATCAACTAAAGTTGATAATACAAGATAAGTATAAGGTAGAAACTGCCCTAGTTCAATATTATAAGCACCTATGTCACTATTGACTTTAGGTAATGGGTAGTTTACATATTATACTGTATTTATACGAGAACATGATGTACGTTTAGAAGTATAATCATGGGTAAAATAATCGGAGGTGTATTTTTTATGGCATACAAAATTTCTGATGATTGCATTTCATGTGGTGCTTGTGCTGAGGGTTGTCCAGTAAGTGCTATTAGTGAAGGCGATGGCAAGTACGTTATAGATGCTGATACTTGTATCTCTTGTGGTGCTTGTGCAGGTGTCTGTCCAGTAGGTGCTCCATCTGAGGACTAACTTTGTAGGCATTTTGTCTATATTTAACTAGCAATATGTGAATTGAAACGACAATTATGTTTTTACACTCCAAAGTTATAACCCTTTGGAGTATTTTTTAGTAACTTTAAACAAAAATACTTCTCTTTTTAATATCATAATAGTCATTTGTATTTAAAAATATTTCATTTTGGTTAAAATCGAAATAATTACTTGCAATCGATTAATTATAATGATAAAATAGTATTGTATACTAATACTTATTTATGGAGGTTTTTTATTAATGAATAGATTTAATATCAAAAAAGTTTCGTTGATTACATCTTTAATACTAGTATCTTCTATCTTTGTAGGTTGTAACTCCGAATATGATGAAAGTGATGGTGGAGATACTACTACTACTGCTGCTGTAGTAGCTACTACAACAACCATTGCTAAAGTAGAAGGTGACTCGGTTAGCAATGAGTTAGGAACTCAAACCGTTAATGAAGGTATAGGTATCACTGTAAAGAATATCTATAAGATGGATTTAGAAAGTGACGATGGTTATATTAATCTTGCTTTCTATGTTGAGATAGTAAACCAATCTGAAGAAAGTAATGAGTATTCTGCAGCAGCTAACTTTGGTGTTAGAGAACAAGGTTCTACTGAGGATAATGAAGATTTAATGGGACTTTCTAACTCTTATCTATATATTAAAAGAAATACAGATTTTAATCGTTTGAGTGGTGTGATAGCTCCTAATACTATGTTAGATGGTATAGTTACGGTACGTGTTCCTAGTGACTTCCAAGAGGCTACCTTTGTATTCTATCCTAATATAACTACAAGTACTGGTGAGATAACCTTAACCTTTACTCCAGATGATTTAGAAGACTTACCTATAAATAGTTAATGGGAGGATATTATTTATGGTTCAAATTGAAATGCAAAATGGAAAGGTTATTAAGTTAGAACTCTATCCAGAAGTTGCTCCTATAACCGTTGAAAACTTTGAAAAGCTTGTAAGAGCAGGTTTTTACAATGGTCTTACCTTCCACAGAGTTATAAGTGGCTTTATGATACAAGGTGGTTGCCCTAAGGGTAATGGTACTGGTAACCCTGGATATAATATTAAAGGTGAATTTTCCTCTAATGGTGTTAAAAATGATTTAAAACATACTAGAGGAGTTATATCTATGGCTAGGGCACAAGACCCTAACTCTGCTGGTTCACAGTTCTTTATTATGCATCAAGATGCCCCTTACCTTGATGGTCAGTATGCTAGTTTCGGTAAGGTTATCGAGGGTATGGACGTGGTTGACGAAATAGCTAACGTTAAGACTAACTTTGACGATAAGCCTATAGAACCTCAAATAATGAAGAGTGTAACCATTATCGATTAATATATTTATACTTCGACCCGATATATACCTGTTCCCATTGGAGCAGGTATTTTTTAGAATTATGTGTGAAAGGAATTTTTATCTATGAATAACTATATCCATATGTTGCAGACTGCTTTTACTTTCTATGGTAGAGAAAGACGGCAAGTATTTTGGTCTGCTACGCTAACCAACTTAGGATTAACTTTAATATGTATCTTGATATTTGGTTCTATAAAAACTATCTCATGGATAGCTTACATATATGTACTTGTAACTATATTACCTCAGATTGCCATAACGGTTAGAAGGCTTCACGATGTAAACTCTAGTGGAAAGAAACTATTTTTACTACTAGTTCCTATAGTTGGATTGGTTTTAATAATCATAGAGTTGACCTTCGATAGTACCCCCGATACTAACATATATGGTGAGAGTTTAAAGTATCCTAAAGATAATAAGGTAGTACTATCCCCAGATGCTATTGCCTTACCAAAGAGTGATTCTGAAAACCATAAAGACTCCGAGGAAGTTCAAAATAATGAGGAAATTTTAGAATTACAAGATGTTCAAGAACAACATAAAGCAAATTAATTTTAAATGTTCCTTGAGGAACAACATTATAGTAGGAAAGGATTTTTTATGTCAAAGTCAAATGCATTAGATGTTTTAAGTGTCGTTACGGGTAAGACATCTCAACAGTTAAAGGGTAACGCTAAAGAATTTCAATTGGATTTACTCACTAGGTTAATATCAACATTAACGATATCCAATGCTAGAGTATTGAGAAATGTATACGTTCCTTATGCTAAAGGTACTAAGACTACTGAAATAGATATGATATTAATATCTAATGGGAATGTGTATGTATTCGAGGTTAAAAACTACAGTTGTACAGTAGTAGGTAATCAAAAAGATAAGGATTGGAAAACTATATATACCAAAGAAAAAACTTATAGTATGTACAATCCGATTATGCAGAATGTGGGACATATATCCACGTTGGCAAGTTACTTAGGTATATCAAAGGATAGGTTTAAGTCTGTAATAGTGTTTAGCGAAGATGCAGACATAAAAAAGTTAAGTATACTAAGACTGATAGTCTAAACGTTTTAACTATGAATAACGTTGTAGCGTATCTAATTAAGCAGAAGTTCGCCAAGAAAAACTTTTCCGATGATGAACTTAAACTACTATATACCAAGATGAAACCCTTAACTAGGGTATCTAAAGCGACTAAAGAGCAACATATAAAAGATGTTAAATCTAAAAAGTAGAGTATTATATAATTCATAAAGCCTCTAAGTTTAACATATCTATTATAGATAGGTATTTACATAAACAAGGGGTTTTTTCTATATGATAGGACTATCACAAGCCGAAGCTGAAAAACTTTTAAAAGAACAAGGAAAGAATATCTTAGAAGAAAAGAAGAAGTCGGGTACGTTAAAGATTTTTTGTAATCAATTTAAAGACATAATGGTTATGATACTTTTAATATCTACTATAATTTTGGTGGCGATAGGTGAAATATATGATGCACTTACTATCATCATTATAGTATTGATGAATGCAATATTAGGATTCATACAAGAGTTTAGAACTGAAAAAACTCTTGAAACTTTAAAGAAGATATCTTCACCTACTGCAAAGGTATATCGTGATGGAACGTTACAGACCATAGTATCCGAAAATTTAGTAGTAGATGATGTTATAGAACTTGATACTGGTGACAGAGTTCCAGCAGATTGTAACATCTTACAGTGTAGTAGTCTAGCTTGTGATGAGGCTATCCTTACGGGTGAGAGTCTACCTATAAACAAAAGAGTAGGTAGTTCTAAAAATACAGATAATTCTTTAAATAACGATACCGTAGTATATTCAGGAACTTCTATAAGCAAAGGTCATGGCAGATGTATAGTTATGGCTACTGGTAAAGAAAGTCAAATAGGTAAGATATCTCAAATGATTACAGAGATTCCAGAAGAGGAAACTCCATTACAGCATAAACTTGGAGAACTCGGAAAGACAGTCGCTATGATATGCGTAATAGTATGTGTAGTGGTATTTTTAGCAGGAGTTCTTAGAGGTGAACCAGTATTTAATATGTTAATGACAGGTATTATAATAGCCATATCGGCTATTCCAGAGGGGTTACCTGCAACCGTTACTATATCATTAGCGTTAGCAGTAAATAGAATGTTAAAGGCTAATGCTTTAGTTAATAGATTGCACTCAGTTGAAACTTTAGGCTGTACATCTGTAATATGTACCGACAAGACTGGCACTATTACTCAAAACAAGATGACCGTTAAGGAGATTATATGCAACGATACAGAGTATCTTGTAGACAATCGCATAAACCTTGATGCCAATAAGGTACTAAAAGAGTTATTACTCTGTTCAGTACTTTGTAACAATGCTACTCTTAAGGGTGGTGACCCTACAGAAATTGCATTGTTAGAGGTTGCTCATAGATTTGGACTTAATCAAGAGAACGTTAATAAGAACTATCTTCGTACAGATGAAGTTCCATTCGACAGTCAAGCTAAGTATATGAGCGTTACCGTAAAAGATGGTATGTCTAATAGTTTAATATACTCTAAAGGTTCTATTGAAAGTATTATAAAGATGTGTACTCATATACATATTAATGACGTCGTTCAACCATTGACTAACGCTTTACGTTTAAAGGTGGAAACTCATGCAGATAAGCTATCGGATAAGGCTATGAGAGTCCTTGCATTCTGCGTTAAGGTTCAAGATAAGACCATATTCCTTGGCATTTCTGGAATGGAAGACCCTCCACGCCCAGAGGCTAAGCAATCGGTTATAGAGTGTAAGTCAGCGCATATTAATACCGTCATGATTACTGGTGACCATAAATCTACAGCGTGTGCAATAGCGAAACAGGTTGGAATCTTAAGGGGTAAGAAAGCCATCACTGGTGAAGAACTAGATAGACTCTCAGATGCTCAACTCTTAAATGCCATAGATGATTATTCAGTATTTGCAAGAGTAAATCCATCACATAAGTTAAGATTGGTTAGAATATATAAGCAAAAGGGTCACATAGTAACTATGACTGGTGATGGTGTAAATGATGCTCCAGCTATAAAAGAGGCAGATATTGGTGTGTCTATGGGCATTTCTGGTACTGATGTGGCTAAAAATTCCGCCGATGTTATACTATTAGATGACAACTTTGCAACTTTAGTTAAGGCAGTACAGCAGGGAAGATGCATATATGCTAACATTAGAAAGTTTGTAAGATATTTACTATCGTGTAACATTGGTGAAGTATTGACTATGTTTGTAGGCATTATATTAGGATTACCTATAGTACTATTGCCATCGCAACTACTTTTAGTAAATCTAATAACAGATGGTTTACCTGCTGTGGCTTTGAGTGTAGAACCCCCTGATAAGTCTAATATGAAGAAACCTCCACGAAAGAAAGATGAAGGATTCTTTTCAAACGGTTTGATGGAAAAGATTTTAATTAGAGGTGTACTCATAGGTGGAGTAACTTTGGGTACATTTATAGTAATATCAACGTTAGGCGGAAGCTTAGAAGTATGCAGAACTTGTGCTTTAATAACTTTAGTTATGTCACAGTTAGTACACGTATTTGAGTGTAAGTCTGAAGAGAAAAATATATTTACAGTAAACTACTTTGATAATCCACAACTATTGATATCTGTATTAGTATCTGTAGCAGTAATCGGATTGTGTGTATACTATCCACCACTTATGAAAGTATTTTCAACAGTATCACCAAGTACGAATCAACTATTGATATCTTTAGGGTTTGCAGTACTACCAGCTATATTAAGTTTAGGTAATGGCAGAAAGAAATAATAGCTATGTTTCATAGGGAACGTCTATAGTTGGCGTTCCCTATTTAAAATCCAAATATTATCACTAAAAATTCACTTTAAGCATTAAAAATAAGGTCTATTCTACAGAAAAATTAGTAATTTTAATCATTGACAAACTAATAAAAAAGTAGTAGAATTAAAGGAATACATAAGATAATTTTTATAGGAGATTTATTTTTAAGGTTGGAGGTTTTTTATATGTTGGCAGATGCAAACTGTAAGTTTCAAAAAGAAGGACTCACTTTTGATGATGTCCTTTTAATTCCTGGTGAGTCTGATGTTACACCTAATATGATTAATCTGAAAACTAGACTTGCTGGTAATATTATGCTTAATACACCTATAATGACTTCTGCTATGGATACTGTAACAGAAGCTAAAATGGCTATAGCTATCGCTAGAGAGGGTGGTATTGGTATTATCCATAAGAATATGACCATCGAGCAACAAGTGGACGAGGTTGACAAGGTTAAACGCTCTGAAAATGGTGTTATAGTGAATCCTTTTTCACTAACTGAGAACCATTTTGTTTACGAAGCCGACGAACTTATGGGTAAGTATAAGATATCTGGTGTTCCTATAGTCGATAAAAAAGGTAAACTTGTAGGTATTATAACTAACAGAGATATGCGTTTTATGGTCGATTATAATGCTAAGATTTCAGAAGTCATGACTAAAGATAATCTTGTAACTGCACCAGTTGGAACTACTCTTATACAGGCACAAGAGATTCTTAGAAAGTATAAGATTGAAAAACTTCCATTAGTAGATGATGAGGGATATCTTAAGGGACTTATAACCATTAAGGATATTGAAAAGGCTGTAGAGTTCCCTAACTCTGCTAGAGATGAAAAGGGCAGATTACTATGTGGTGCTGCTTTGGGTGTTACTAATGACGTTCTTGAACGTGCTGGTGCTTTAATAGAGGCTCAAGTTGATGTGTTAGTATTGGATTCTGCTCATGGTCATAGCAAAAATATAGCTAATTGTGTACGTAAGATTAAAGAGGCTTATCCTAACATTCCATTGATTGCAGGTAATATTGCTACTGCCGAGGCTGCTGAATATCTAATTAATGCGGGTGTGGATTGCTTAAAGGTTGGTATAGGCCCTGGTTCTATATGTACTACTAGAGTAATTGCAGGTATAGGTGTACCTCAAATTACTGCTGTGTATGATGTAGCTTGTGTTGCTAATAAGTATAATATTCCAGTAATTGCTGATGGTGGCATTAAGTACTCAGGTGATATAGTTAAGGCTTTAGCAGCTGGTGCTAACGTAGTTATGTTAGGTTCATTACTTGCAGGTTGTGAGGAATCCCCTGGAGCTACTGAAATATTCCAAGGACGTTCTTTCAAGGTTTATAGAGGTATGGGAAGTCTTGCCGCTATGGAGAATGGTTCTAAGGATAGATATTTCCAAGCTGGTACTAATGAAACTAAAAAACTCGTTCCAGAGGGTGTTGAAGGTCGTGTACCTTATAAGGGTTTGGTATCTGATACTATATATCAACTATGTGGTGGTATACGTTCTGGTATGGGTTATTGTGGTTGTGTAGATATTCCTACACTACATGAAAAAGCTAAGTTCGTTAAGATTACTGGTGCAGGTCTTAAAGAATCTCACCCACATGATATCTATATTACTAAGGAAGCACCAAACTACTCCACACAGATATAGTTAAAAATTTACGTTAATATAGAAACTCTTTGAGTGGAATGTATACATTCCACTCAATCTTTTTTATTATCTATCCCTTTATTGAGTATGTTTATGTTTCGTACTATAGTTTTTCTACCACGCCAATAGTATGCACCTTTCTTAGATATATTATCTTCGGTTAAGATGTGGTTAGCACCTGTTATAAATGCTTGTATGTACGTTTCAGCGACATCTTTATTCATGGGACAGATAGTTTGACACATATCACAGCCCCAAGCAGTATGGTTGCATACCATTAGATTCTTTTCATAGTCTAAGAGTTCACCTTTTTTCTGTGTGATGTTTGAAAGACAAGTATCTTCTTTAATGCCCTCAATACCTATAGATTTAGTAGGACAGTTATTAGCACAAAGACCACAACCTATGCAGACTTCATTATGTTCAGTACAATCTATATTCATATCTGTAACAACCTCACCTAAGAATACATAAGAACCATACTTTTTTGTGATTAAAAGTCCATTCTTACCAACGCAACCCAATCCAGCTAACTGCGATGCTTTTACCTCTCTAATAGGTGAGTTATCTGCAAATGGTTCAAACGTATAGTTCGGAAAGGTATTTTTTAAACTATTGGATACGTTTCTTAACATATCCATAACTACTATGTGATAATCGGGTACGCAAGCATAGTAAGATATGTTCCTCTTTACGTTAGAAGGCTCTTTTACAAGGTATGGAAAGGCACACATTATTATAGTCTTAGCATTTAAAGGAACTCTTGCCACTGCTCTACAAGGGAGTAGTGGCAAGACATTTTCAAATCTACAAAAGCCAAATAGTTCTATGTTGTTTAGTTTCATAATAGCATCTATGCTATTATATTCCGCACTCATCGTAATCTTTCCATTTTTCATTATGTTTTTTATCACTGCGTATCTTCATAATGCCCACTATGATGAATCCAGTCAAAAGACACAAAGAGAGTATTATAGAAGTTATGGTACTTAAGAATAGAACATTACTTTCTTGTTTTTTATTATCTTTCATAAAAATCTCCTTTCAAGAGGTATCTATATAGATATTTTAGCAACATGACACTAAGTTAAAGTAGGCTAGTATAAAAAATCCGACAACTGCAACAGAATACTTAAAAGTTTAGATTACAGATGTCGGATTTATTAATATGCAGAAAAGATATTACTTAGTTTCTTTTTCAATATAAGCTACAATATCGCCAATAGTTTTAATATCAGCCATAGCCTCGTCAGGAATTTCAATGCTAAAAGCATCTTCAAGGTCCATAACTAAGTCAACAACGTCAAGAGAGTCTGCACCAAGGTCATCTGTAATAACAGCTTCCATAGTAATTTCATCTTCAGCAACATCTAGTTGTTCTGCTACGATTTCTTTAACCTTATCAAAAACCATTTTCTAAACCTCCATATTTAATGTATATATACAAGACCACGTAAGGTAGTCTACGTACCAATAATAACAGATTAGTCGAAGATATTAATTACTCTTCAAATTCGCCAATCTTTCTAAACTTAGTATATCGTTCATTTAATAGAACGTCAAGAGTTTTTTTCATTTTTTCGTCCGTCTTTTTCACCAAATATTCTTTAATATTTTCGGACATTTTATACAAGTCCATATGTGCCCCACCAACGGGCTCGGGAATGATGGTTTCACATACACCTAAACTTTTTAAATCTTGAGCAGTTATGTGCATAATCTGCATAGCCTCTTTTTCTTTAGAAGCGTCTTTCCAAAGTATAGATGCAAAACCTCTAGGTGATACTACTGAATACAGTGCGTTTTCAAGCATAGCGAGTTCATCGCAGATACCTATAGCTAAAGCACCACCACTTTCGCCTTCACCTAACACAATAGATATTATAGGCGTCTTTAGAACCATTAATTCCATTAAGTTTTTAGCAATAGCCTCACCTTGACCTCTTTCCTCTGCACCGATACCACAGAATGCTCCAGGAGTATCTATGAAGAATATTACAGGACGTTTAAACTTTTCAGCTTGTTTAGCAAGTCTAAGAGCTTTTCTATAGCCTTCTGGGTGAGGCATAGCAAAGTTAGATTGTTTATTCTCTATAAGATTCTTACCCTTAACTTCAGCTATTACCGTTACAGGGATTCCATTAAGAGTAGCAATACCTCCAAGTATAGCACCATCATCGCCATAATGTCTATCACCATGTAGTTCAATGAAGTTATCGAATATAAGAGGGATATAATCTCTAATAGTAGGACGATTCTTATTCCTAATAAGTTCCATCTTTTCCCAAGGTGTACGGGATTTACTTTCCATGACCTTATACTACCTACCTTTCATTAGTGATTATCTACTTTTTTATAGTTGTGAAGTTCTAAAATCTTAGATAGTGTAGAACGCATCTTTTTACGTTCAACTATCATATCTACGAACCCTTTTTCTAATTGGAACTCGGCAAGTTGGAACTCGTCGGGAAGATGTTGCTTAATAGTATCTTCAATTACACGTCTACCAGCAAAACCTACCAATACTTTAGGTTCAGCGATAATAATATCTCCAAGTGATGCAAAAGATGCAGTAACTCCACCTGTAGTAGGGTCTGTAAGCACTGTGATGTACAGATTGCCACTTTCACCATGCTTAGCAACTGCTCCAGAGGTCTTAGCCATCTGCATTAAGGATACTATACCCTCTTGCATTCTAGCACCACCAGATGCAGTAAAAAGTATTATGGGAAGATTGTTTTGTGTAGCATATTCAATGGCACGAGTTACTTTCTCTCCTACTACACTTCCCATAGATGCCATCATAAAGTGGCTATCCATAACGCCTATGACAGTTCTTATACCTTTAATAGTACCTTCACCAGTGATTATAGCGTCCATAAGACCAGTTTTTTGTCTTAAAAGTTCTTGTTTTTCCTCATACTTAGGAAAGTTTATCGGATTCTTACTCTTCATGTTAGCATCGAACTCTGTAAAGCTGTTGGCATCAAGAGTAAGTTCTAGTCTTTCTCTAGCAGTTAATCTACCATGATAATTACACTTAGGACACACCTTATTGAAAGCTTGAAACTCTTCTTGGAATAGAACGTTTTGACATCTAGGACATTTATATAGTAGGTTATCTGGAACTTTACTATTATTATAGTTGCTCGCAGTAGAATTCTCAGTTGAGTTATTGCCGTCTTGGATTGAACTATTAAATCTAGTCTTTACTTGTTTGAATAAGTTTTCAAGAGCCAAAATTTACACCTCCACACATTACAACTTAAACTCTTTTTCTAAGAAAGAGTTGTTATAGTTACCCTCTTTAAAAGCCTTGTGTCTAATAATATTGAGTTGAAAGTCTATGTTAGTATCAACGCCGTCCACTATAAATTCCGATAATGCCCATTTCATCTTCATGATAGCTGTATCTCTATCGGGAGCATGAACTATTAACTTAGCAATCATAGAGTCGTAGTATGGGGGAATAGTGTATCCTTGATATACTGCACTATCTATTCTAATGCCGAACCCACCAGGGGTATGTAGAGCCTCTATAGTACCAGGAGAGGGTCTAAAGTTAAGTGCAGGATTTTCAGCATTGATTCTACATTCAATGGCATGACCGTTCATGTGGATATCCTTTTGAGTAAATGGTAGTTTTTCGCCACTAGCTACTAAAATTTGAGTCTTAACTAAATCTATACCAGTGACAGCTTCAGTAATAGGGTGTTCTACTTGTATACGAGTGTTCATCTCCATAAAGTAGTAATTTCTATCCTTGTCTACTAAGAACTCTATAGTACCTGCGTTCTTGTAGCCACAAGCCTTAGCGGCTCTTACAGCGGATTCTCCCATCTTTTTACGAAGTTTGTCGGTCATTATCGGACTAGGAGTTTCCTCTAATACTTTTTGATTGCGTCTTTGCATAGAGCAATCACGTTCACCAAGGTATACTACGTTACCATAGTTATCTGCCATAATTTGAACCTCAATATGTTTAGGTTCAAGGATAAGTTTTTCTATATACACTGAACTATCGCCAAAGAAGTTTAAAGCCTCTTGTTGAGCGATGGTAATCTGTTCTTCCATCTCCTTAGGTGTATTGATTCTTCTAATACCACGACCACCACCACCAGCAGATGCCTTTACTAATACAGGGTATCCTACTTTTTTAGCAATCTCTAAAGCATCACTTACAGATTTAACCGCACCATTTGAACCAGTAATTACGGGTACTCCCGCATCTTCCATAGTTTTTTTAGCTTGAGCCTTATCTCCGAGCATTTCAATAGAGTGTGGGTCTGGACCTATGAAGGTTATTCCACACCTTTGACACATACTAGCAAAGTGTGCATTTTCTGATAGGAAACCAAATCCAGGGTGGATAGCCTCTGCTCCAGTAATTTCACACGCCGATATTATAGCCTTCATATTTAAGTAACTATCTTTAGAGTTAGCAGGGCCTATACATATAGATTCATCGGCTATTTGAGCGTGAAGGGAGTTTTTATCTGCAGTAGAGTATACAGCAACTGTCTTGATGCCTAATTCACGACACGCTCTAATGATTCTTACTGCAATCTCTCCTCTATTAGCAATTAAAACCTTTTTAAACATTATACTTATACTTCCTTATTGAATGGCAAAAGATATTTCACAAGTAACAGCTTTTTTGCCATCTACGGTAGCTATTGCCTTGCCTACACCTACAGGGCCTTTTACTTTGATAATCTCAACTTCTAAATCTAAAACATCATTAGGGACTACTTTCTTTCTAAACTTAGCCTTATCTATGCTACCAAAGAAAGCTATCTTGCCCTTGTACTCTTCTTTAGATAGAATGCATACTGCACCCGCCTGAGCTAACATTTCAATCATGAGTACTCCTGGAACTACTGGTTCTTGAGGAAAGTGTCCTTTAAACCAAAAGTCATCAGATTTTATGTACTTTCTAGCCTTAATCTTTTGACCAACTTCCATCTCTAAAACTTCGTCTATTAGTAGAAATGGGTCACGATGAGGTATAACTTCCATAATCTGTTCTCGATTCATTAAAACTTCTGACATAGTAGAAAAGCCTCCTTTATTCAATAATCATAATAGGTTGGTCGTACTCAACTGGAGTACCATCTTGAACCATAATTTTTTTAACAGTACCATCGAATTCCGATGTAACCTCGTTCATTAACTTCATAGATTCTATAATCATGATAACGTCACCTTTCTTTACGATATCGCCTACGTTTACGTAAGGTGGCTTATTTGGTGCAGGTGATGCGTAGAAAGTTCCCACTATTGGAGCTTTTACAACGTTTCCCGTGATTGCAGAAGTTTCAACCTTTACATCGTTAGCACTATTAGAGTTTGGTATTGGCATTGGTGCAGGATTTCCTTGTGGTGGCATTGGTGGTATAGCATTCATTGGTGGCATTGGTGGTGGTGGACATGGTCTGCCCTCTATCTTTATATTTAGGTCACCCTCATTTATTTCTAACTTACTAAGTTTATTTTTCGATACTAATTCCATTAAGGTCTTTAGAGTATCTAAGTTATTACCATCATCATTGAAGAAGTATGACATAATATTTTACCTCCCTTTAAGTTTTATAATATTCTCAAGGAACGCCATTAAAGGCGTTCCTATACTATTTTTAAGATTAATCAGTGTACTTTTTTAAGCATATGGTAGCATTATGACCACCAAATCCTAGAGAGTTAGATAGTGCATAGTTTATATCCATCTTAACGTTTCCATTGATACAATAGTCTAAATCGCACTCTTCGTCAGGTTGAGTAGTTCCAACAGTGGCATGGATTAATCCCTCTTGGATACTCTTAGCAGTAGCTATAGCTTCTACAGCACCTGCACCGCCTAAAAGATGTCCTATCATAGACTTAGTAGAGTTTATCTTAACCTTTTTAGCGTTTTCCTCGCCCAAAGCTAATTTAATAGCAGTAGTTTCGTACTTATCGTTTAAACCAGTAGATGTACCATGTGCATTGATATAGTCAATATCTTCAGGTTTTAAACCACCCTCAAGGTATGCCGATTTCATAGCTTGACTAGCTTCAATACCATCTGGTGATGGAGATGTCATATGGTAAGCATCACAGGTAGCACCATAACCTACAATTTCAGCGTATATTTTAGCACCACGAGTTTTAGCGTGTTCAAGTTCTTCAAGGATAAGTATTCCACTACCCTCACCGAGAACGAAACCACTTCTATCTTTATCGAATGGTATAGAGGCTTTCTCTAAGTTATCGCATTTGGTTAAAGCCTTCATGTTGTTAAATCCGCCCAATGTAAATTTAGATACACAACTTTCTGTACCTCCAGTAATGACAACATCTAAATAGCCATCTTTAATCTTTCTAAAACTTTCTCCGATAGCGTGTGTAGATGATGCACAAGCAGTAACAGTAGCGAAATTATCACCTTTAAAGCCCGTTTTCATAGATATTACACCACAAGCCATATTGATAATACTAGATGGTATATAGAATACAGATATTCTATTAGCACCTTTTTCCATAAACTTAGTATGTTCCTCAGTAGTAAGATTTAAGCCACCTATACCGCAACCTATTATTACTCCAGCTTTGTATGGGTCAACATCTTTAAAGTCTGTACCACAATCCTCAAGGGCTTGTTTAGTAGATGCTAATGCGAATTGAACGAACCTATCTAACTTTCTAGCCTCTTTCTTATCTATACCGTATTTAGTGATATCGAAATCTCTAACTATACCAGCAATCTTTATATCGAAGTCAGAAGTATCAAAAGTATCAATGAAGGAATATCCCAATCTGTTCTGTTTGATGCCGTTCCAAAACTCGTCTACATTTTGACCTAATGGATTTACAGTACCCATACCAGTTATAACTACACGTCTACTCAAAAAAATCTCTCCTTACTTTTATATATTTAAAATTTATAATCAGTATATTACATTGAAATTAAACTAACATTAAAATTACATAGAAATTCCGCCACTAACCTCTATAACTTGACCAGTAACATAGCTAGCATCTTTAGATACTAAAAATGATACTACACTAGCAATCTCATCGGGTTCAGCATAGCGTTTCATGGCAATAAGATTTAACATAGCTTTCTGTTGTTCCTCGGTTAATGCGTCGGTCATAGGGGTTCTAACGAATCCTGGAGCAACTGCATTAGCACGAACTCCACGAGATGCAAACTCTTTGGCAAACGTCTTAGTCATGCTAATAACAGCACCCTTAGATGCTGAATAGTTAAACTGTCCAGCGTTGCCGTACATACCTACTACAGATGCCATACTTACTACTGCACCACTTCTTTGTTTCATCATAATAGAGCCTACTAACTTCATCATGTTAAATACACTTTTTTGATTTACTGCTATTACTCTATCATAATCTTCTTCTTTCATACGAGCCAAAAGACCATCTTTAGTGATACCAGCGTTGTTTACTAAAGCATCGATAGAGCCAAATCTATCTTTAACAGATTTAACCATAAGTTCGCAATCGGAATATATAGAAACGTTAGCAGAGAATATTTCAACTTCCACTCCAAAAGAACGGCATTCTTCAGCGACCTTTTCAGCGTTAGCCTTATCGCTATCACTTGGAAAGTGATTTATTGCTATATTAAAGCCATCTTTAGCCAATCTTTTAGCTATACAAGCACCAATACCTTGTGATGCTCCCGTAATTAATGCAGTTGCCATAATAAAAAATCTCCTTTAGTTTAGTTTTAATAACTTTTCAGCTTGACTGAACATATCTTTAACTATATCAGCACAAGGTTTAACATCGTTAATCATACCTGCAATAGCTCCACATAGGAAAGTACCCTCTTCAATGTTACCATCTTGAACAGCCTTTCTAAGAGAACCTATAGTAATCTTTTCAAACTCTTCTGGAGTACCACCATCACGTTCAAAAGTTTGAAGTTTTTTAGAAAATTTAGTCTTAATATTTCTACATGGGTGACCTGTATAGAAACCAGTAACTATATGGTCGGTATCTTTAGCTTTAATGACTAGCTCTTTGTATACTGGGTTGATTTGAACCTCATCACTAGCTAAGAACCTAGTACCCACTTGAACTCCCTCTGCACCGAGCATGAAACTAGCAGCGACTCCACGACCATCAGCAATGCCACCTGCAGCTATTACTGGTACAGATACAGCATCTACTACTTGAGGTACTAAGCACATAGTAGTATTATCACCAATGTGACCACCACTTTCAGTACCCTCAGCTATAATAGCATCAGCACCTGAACGTTCCATTCTTCTAGCAAGGTTCACTGTAGATACTACTGGAATGACTTTGATTCCATTCTCTTTCCAACTGTTTATATACTTAGCAGGATTGCCTGCACCAGTAGTTACAAAGGCTACCTTTTCGTCAACTACAAGTTGAGCTAAATCATCAGCGTTAGGTGACATAAGCATAATATTTACACCAAATGGCTTATCTGTTAGAGTCTTAGCCTTTCTAATCTGTTCTCTAAGATAGTCTATAGGGGCAGAACCACCCGCAATGATACCTGCACCACCCCCATTAGATACTGCACTAGCTAAAGTGCTTTCAGCAATCCAAGCCATGCCACCTTGTAATATAGGATATTCTATTCCTAGTAGTTCAGTAATTCTAGTTTTCATCGTTAATACTTTCCTTTCAATATTAGTAATTAGTATTCTAATACTACCGCACCATAGGTTAAACCTGCACCAAAACCTACGAAACATATTTTATCTCCACGTTGAATCTTTCCACTTCTAACTGCCTCATCGAAAGCTATTGGAATGGTCGCACTAGATGTATTACCATGTTCTTCAATATTAACTATAAACTTGTCCATAGTAGCACCTAAATTTTTACAAGCTGTTTCAATAATTCTAATGTTGGCTTGATGTGGAATGAAGAAGTCTATATCATCTACAGATAAGTTAATCTTTTCACAGGCAATTCTGGTAGCATTTGGAAGAATTTTAGTAGCAAATTTATATACTTCTTTACCATTTTGGATAATATATGGTTTTAACTCAGTAGGTAGACCGTCCTCAATCATGACGGGTTCACCATGGAGTTGTCTTTCTGGTTCATGATGTCTAGCACATAAGAAAGTTGCACCGTTACCATCTGCACCAAGGTGCGATGTAAACAACTTATCAGATGCCTCAACTATACAAGCACCCGCACCATCTCCAAATAGTACACAAGTAGTTCTGTCGGTAAAGTCAGTAATCTTAGATAGAGCTTCTGTTGCTACTACTAAGATGTATTTAATATCACCTGCAAGTAAGTATCTACGAGCCATATCCATACCATAAGCAAAACCTGAACAAGCACAGTTTAAATCTAAAGCCATGCTACCTATAGCACCTAGTTCACGTTGAATCATGCACGCAGTAGATGGAAGATAGTAATCTTCGGTAGTACTAGATACTATTATTAAGTCTATATCTTTAATATCGATATTTGCTACTTCTATAGCCTTCTTAGATGCTTTAACGCCCATAGACCATGTTGGCTCTCCGTTGGCAATGTGTCTTTTTTTTATGCCTGTTCTAGTAGTAATCCACTCGTCGCTAGTTTCAACGTAGTTAGATAGGTCATCATTAGTTAAAATCATTTCAGGCGAATAACTGCCTGTTCCTAAAATATTAATACCTTGCAAAAAAAATTTCCTCCTATAAAGTTGTATTCTTATCACATTTGTGATATTATATAATAAAGTACAATTCATATTAATTGTACCTTAAATTCTGATTGTTTGCAACGTTTAAAAAAAAGTTTTCAAACAGTTTCCATATTATGCACAAATTTTTATGTAGATTTTAGGTAAACGTTATGCAATCTGACAAAATACTTTTTGAAAGGAAGTTTTAAAACTATGAATGCATTTCTATTTGTAGGACAAGGCTCTCAGTATGTGGGTATGGGTAAATCTTTACTAGAGGCGAATCCAGAGTTTAACTACTTATATGATATCTCTTCCGAAATTCTCGGTAAGAATATGAAAGATATATGTTTTAATTCTGAAGATGTTGAACTCTCTAAGACGGTAAATTCACAACCTGCCATTATGCTAACATCTTTACTATGCTTTGAGGTGGCTAAGAAGAATGGTATCACTTTCGATGCCGTTGCAGGACATTCTTTAGGTGAGTATGCTAGTATGGTCGCTAGTGGTATACTATCCCTAGAAGATGGTTTTAAGGTCATAAAGGCTAGAGCTGAGGCTATGGACAAGGCTAAAGGTGGCTTAATGTATGCCATCTTAAAGGCTACTGTAGAAGATATTATCAAGGTTTGCAATGATACTGAGGGATATGTAGTCCCAGTAAATTATAACTCTCCAGTACAGACTGTTATAGCTGGTGAAGATGTGGCAGTTCTAAAGGCTGTTGAAACTTTAACCTCTATGAAAGCTAGATGTGTTAAGTTAAATGTATCTTCTGCATTTCATTCGGATATTATGAAACCTTGTGCTGAAGAATTCTACAATTCTATTAAGAATATTGAGTTTAAAAATCCTACAATAAAGTTCTATTCTAATCTATTAGGCAAGGAATTAACTGATTTTTCTGATATGCCATCACTATTAAAGGAACATATGATATCACCAGTATTGTTCACCAAAGAATTAAATTCTATGGCAAATGATGGTTTCGATACCTTTATTGAATTAGGCTCTGGAAAAGTATTAACTGGACTTGTCAAGAAAACTTTAAAGACTGCTACTGCACTAAATATCGAGGATATTTCAACACTTGAAACTACTTGTCAAGCACTTGCAAAGTAGTCTAATTGCAATACTTGTCAAGTGGTTATAGGCTACTTGACAAGTACTTTAGTTGCAAACCTACTTTGCAACTAGGATTTATATCTGCTTTGTATTTGGATATATAATCTAATGTGGATAAATATACAATTTAAGGAGAGTTTTAACTATGAAAAAATATACATTAATAGGTCACCCTTTAGGACATTCTATGTCACCATTTATTCATGATAGGCTATTTAAACTAAAAAATAGAGAGGTTAAGTATACCCTAACAGATATTACACCTGAAGACTTAACTTCTAAAAAAGACTATCTAAAGAATGAGTTTGTAGGTTACAATATTACTATACCACATAAGGTTGCAGTGATTCCACTTATTGATAAAATGGATACCTCAGCAAAAAAATATAATTCCGTAAACTGTGTGGCAAACACTAAAGATGGTTCTATAGGTTATAATACCGATTGTGATGGTTTTCTTCGCTCATTGGAAATGAATGGTATATCTTTAGGTGGTAAGGTCTTACTATTAGGTTGTGGTGGTGTTGGTCGCATGATGGCTATTGAAAGTGTATCGCATGGTGCAGATTTAACCATAGCTATAATTGAAGAGGCTAAAGATATGTGTAATACACTATTGAAAGAATTATCAGAAAAGTTTCCTACTGTTAATGTAAAAGTAGTATTAATTAATGAAATCAGTGGAAAGTATGAGTTGCTAATGAATGCTACTCCAGTTGGAATGTTTCCAAAGGTAGAAGATTGCCCAGTATCAGATGAAATAATATCTAATTGTGATGCCGTCTTTGATGTTATCTATAATCCAACAGAAACTGAACTAATTAAAAGGTTTAAATCTCAAGGTAAAAAAGCCGTTGGGGGTATGGCTATGCTAGTACTTCAAGCCGTAAAGGCTCACGAACTTTGGGATAACGATATATATACTAATGATGAAATTAATAAGATTATAAGAGAATCTAGTGCTAAGGTTGAAAAAGATTTTCAGTAAGGAGATAATGGCAATGGTAATATTTTTATGCGGTTTCATGGGCTGTGGAAAATCTACAGTTGGAAAAGAGTTGGCTAAACTTATGGGTAATAAATTCATAGATATGGATATATACATAGAAACTAAAGAAAATATGTCTATTCCAGAGATTTTTGCTCAAAAAGGTGAACCTTACTTTCGCCAAATCGAGGCTGAAACGGTAGTTGAACTTTCTAAAAGTAATGCCATCGTTGGTTGTGGTGGTGGTGCTATGTTGAACTCTACTAGTGCTGAAATAGGTCGTAGGTCTGGAGTAGTTATCTTCTTAGATGTTCCCTTCTCCACTTGTTATGACAGAATTAAAAACGATTCAAACAGACCTATAGTTATGAACAACTCTAAAGAACAGTTAGAACAGATTTTTAATGGCAGACGTTCTATATATCAAGCCAATTCCTCTTTTAAAGTAGATGTAGATTCAAATGTATCACCTTTTGAAAATGCTAGAACTATAAATTCACTTGTCAAGCTACTTGTCAAGTAGATTCTTTGCAAGTGGTTGACAAGCAGAGTTTTAATATATTACTAAGGTACGTACTATATCAATGTGAGATTTAGACTCAAATCCACTTGCAAAGTACTTGTCAATTGCTTTGCAAGTGGATTGCTTGTCAATCAGTTTGCAAGTAAGAAAGGAAACATTATGAAAATTTTTAATGCTAAGATACTATCTAAGGGAGAAATATTATTTCATAACGGTTGGGTGGAAATAACAAATGGAAAAATTTCTAATCTTGGTGATGGTAATACTAATACTACTCCTACAGATATCGACGCTAACGGACAAACTTTAATATCTGGTTTTGTAGATGCACATACTCATATAGGTATCATTGAAGATGGTCTTGACTTTGAGGGTGATGACTGCAATGAACAGACTGACCCTTTTACACCTCAGCTTAGAGCTATTGATGGTATTAATCCGTTTGACTACTGTTTTAAAGAGGCTCGTAAGCGTGGAATTACATCTGTTGTGGTAACTCCAGGTAGTGCTAATCCCGTTGCTGGTCAGATGGTAGCTATCAAGACCTATGGAAAACGTATCGATGATATGGTTATTAAACCTATTGGTATTAAGTTTGCTCTAGGAGAAAATCCAAAGAGAACATACAATGACCGTTCTGAAATCCCTACAACTAGAATGGCTACTGTGAGCATTATTCGTGAGGGACTTTTTAAAGCTCAAAGATATCTACAAGAGGTTGAAAAGCATAATCAAAATCCTGATGATTATGATTTGCCAGAATTTGATATTAAATCCGAAGCGTTGATTCCTCTACTTAAACGTGAGATTAAGGCTCATTTTCATTGCCATCGTGCAGATGATATTTGTACCGCTATTAGAATTTCTAAAGAGTTTAATCTTGATTGTGTAATAGTACATGGTACTGAAGGGTATCTAATTTCTGATATCATTTCACAAGAGAAAGTTCCTGTAATATGTGGCCCTATAATATGTGATAGGTGTAAGCCCGAAATGAAAGGTTTAGATATTAAAAATGCTAGTGTTCTATCAAATGATGGTGTAAACATAGCAATCTGTACAGACCACGCTGTGATACCTATTCAATATCTACCAACTTCTGTATTAATGGCTATTAAAGGTGGATTATCATATGAAGATGGGTTAAGGTCTATAACTTGCAATCCTGCTGAGATTGTTGGTATTAGTGACCATGTAGGAGATATAGCTATAGGCATGGACGCAGATTTACAACTCTACAATGGTAATCCCTTAGATATTGCTATTGAGCCATCTTTGGTTATGATTGATGGCAAAACTATTAAAGATTAATTTATGAAAGGATTTTATTATTATGCGTACTATTGAAGTATCTCAAGTTAAAGATACTATTAGAGATTTATGTATTAAAGCAAATATCTACTTGCCAAAATCTCTTGAAGATAAAATTAAATCTTCTATAGATAAAGAAAAATCTCCAGTTGGAAAGAGCGTCTTTTGTGACCTATGTGACAATATTCAATCGGCTAAGGACGAACATATTGCAATCTGTCAAGATACTGGTATGGCTGTAATATTTTTAGAAATCGGTCAAGACGTTCATTTTGTAGGGGGTAACCTATATGATGCTATTAATCAAGGAGTTGCCGAGGGGTATACTCAAGGGTATTTAAGAAAGTCTATAGTTGGCGACCCACTAGAACGTATCAACACTAATGATAATACTCCAGCAGTAATACATACTACTATAGCAGATGGTGAACACGTTAAGATAGACGTATGTCCTAAAGGTTTTGGCTCGGAAAATATGTCTGCTTTAAAGATGTTTACTCCATCGGCTACTCATGAAGATATTATCAACTTCGTTGTAGATACTATTTCTAAGGTGGGAAGTAATCCATGTCCACCTATAGTTGTAGGTGTGGGCATTGGGGGAAATTTTGAACACTGTGCATATCTAGCAAAAAAAGCACTCTGTAGAGATGTATCAATAAGGAACTCTAAACCATTATACGCAGATTTAGAAAACAGAATGTTGGAAGATATCAATAAGTTGGGAATAGGCCCTCAAGGTTTTGGTGGAAGTATTACGGCATTGGCTGTAAACATTGAGGAAGCACCTACACATATTGCAGGATTGCCTGTATCGGTAAATGTAGGTTGTCACGTTACTAGACACGCTATGGAAGTTATTTAATTATAGTGGAAATCTATATTAAATATTGACATTTACAATAGGTAATGATATAATTATAAAATATTATACATGAAAGGAGATATTACCACTAAATATTTAGGGTAATAATAAAGTTTAATGATATCTTTAGGCGGTTCTTTAATGGCTTTGGCTGATAGTGTCCCTGGTGTTTCTGGGGGTACAATAGCTTTTTTATTAGGGTTCTATGATGACTTTATAGGTTCTTTAAACTCATTGATATATGGTACTAAAGAAGAAAGAATTAAGGCTTTAAAGTTCCTTATTAGGTTGGGTATAGGCTGGATAATTGGATTTGTCTTAGCAATGCTAATTTTATCTAAAGTGTTTGAAAGCCATATATATCAAGTAAGTTCGTTATTCATGGGATTTATTCTATTCTCTATTCCTATAATATGTATGGAAGAAAAGGAAAATCTAAAGGGTAAGTATGTAAATTTGATATTTTCTTTAATAGGTGTCGCTATAGTAGTATTGATATCATTACTTAGTCCATCATCTACTGGAGATATTGCTATAACTTTAAGTTTTGGCAAGATAATCTATATTTTTATTGCAGGTATGATATCTATTTCAGCAATGGTTCTACCAGGGATTTCGGGTTCTACTTTACTTCTGATATTCGGACTATATCTTCCTACTGTAGACTATATAACGGAACTTCTACACTTTAACTTTGAAGGTATCCCTTTTTTGATAGCTTTAGGGCTTGGAACACTAACTGGAGTAGTAGTGGTAATAAAGTTTATAAAGTACGTTTTGGAAAATCATAGGTCAAAGACTATATACTTTATATTGGGTCTAATGGTTGGTTCTTTGTATACTATAACTCAAGGGGCTACTACCTTAGATGTCCCTCAACCTGCTATGACGTTTAGTACTTTTAGTATAGTGTTCTTTATAATTGGTGGAGTGATAATATTAGGTATGCAGTTCCTTAAAAAGTTCATGAACGATAGAAAATCTAAATAGTATAGTATGGTTAAAAAAAGAAGTTTAGGTATGATATACTAGCCTAAACTTCTTTTTTTATATTAGAATCTGTTACCACTCTATTAAACCTAATAGGTATTTCTTTAAGTATAGCAAATCTGCGGTGTTAGCCTTGCCATCTAGGTTTATATCGCCACGTGGATATACACTATCGCCTACGGTGAACTCTGTTATGGAATCTTCACTGTCGCTTTCACCTATTGCAATTTCACTTTTTGCAATTTCACTTTCTAAAATCACCCATGCTCCGTCACCTTCTAAACCTCCGTCATAGTTATAGTACATATAAGTATAATAATAATAACTACAATCGGTACTTATAAGTTTTATAAGTAGCATCTCACTACAACTTGCAGTTTCATCTTCTTTAGAGAAAGTAATAACATCTTCAACAGCAGACACATCTACACTTTCATCAATCTTTACAGGAAAACCTTTATTTAATCGGTTTATCTCATCATCAGTAAAACTATCTAATGATATAGATGAAGTATTTACTTCAAGACTATTAATCCAGTAGTAAGTACCAGACTTATCTCCTGCATCTTCCAATATAAGAATTGCTTCTGAAACTGAATTCTCTTCATAATAGTTAGTTGTTGAACTAGAACTACCTATGATGATTGCACTAGAACTAATTGGACTTACTGTTAAAGTTGCCAAAGTTGAAATCGCAATTAATGTTGCTAATAATTTTTTCATAATTATTCCTCCTTAAACATTCGCATGATAGTTTAATTGGTATGTAATTATATGTTATAGTAAGTATAACATATAATGCATATTATGTCAAGAGTTTTCTATAAAATTAACATTTTGTTAATATTTTACCACTAAATCAATCCTAGTGGATATTATGCTCTAAAAATTTATGAATCTTAAGTGTTCATAAGTATAACGGTTTAACTTAGAAAAATGTTACAAAAAAAATAGAACTTTTTTCAGTTCTACGTTTTGCACAAAGTTTTAGCTATATTTTTGTTGAATACTAACAAAAGAATAGAACGTGCATTAAGCTGTACGTTCTATTCATAGTAGGTTAATCACTAGATGAGTTTGCAAACATTCTTAGAACTTCTGTTCTAAGCGATGAGTGTTCTACTTTAGATAACATAGGGTCATCATTAATGATATTATAGGCGGTATTTTTAGCCATTTCTAAGAGTTCCATGTCGTTTACTAAGTCAGCTATCTTTAATGATGGTAATCCGTGTTGACGTTGTCCAAAGAAGTCACCACAACCACGTAGTTTAAAATCTTCTTCAGCGATTTTAAAGCCGTCGGTAGTGGAACACATTATTTTAAGTCTTTTTTTAGTATCATCGTTTATGTTATCGGTAACTAGTATGCAGGTACTTTTACGTGAACCACGACCTACACGTCCTCTCAATTGATGTAGTTGTGATAGTCCAAAGCGGTCGGCATTTTCAATTAATATTATCGATGCGTTTGGGACGTCAACTCCCACTTCAATCACCGTAGTACTTACTAAGACGTTTAAGAAACCATCTTTAAACTGTTGCATGATGAAATCTTTTTCATCGGGCGACATCTTTCCATGCAATAGACCTACATTAAAGTTTCTGAATGCTCCTGTTGAGATATCATGTGCATACTTATAAACCGATTGCAAATCCTCATCGTTATCTTCAATCATAGGGCATACAATGTATGCTTGTCCACCTTGTAATAGTTCTTTTATGATGTAGTTGAACGCTCTCTGTCTAAGTTTTCCAGATACTGCAAAGGTATCTATAGGTTGCCTACCCTTTGGAAGTTCTTTTATAGTAGAGATATCTAAGTCACCGTATATAATTAAACCTAGAGTTCTTGGAATTGGTGTGGCACTCATGACCAACTTATGTGGATAGTTACCTTTATTAGAAAGTTTTGAACGCTGAGATACTCCAAAACGATGTTGTTCATCTGTGATTACTAAACCTAAACTTTTAAATATAGTATCTTTTTGAATTAATGCGTGAGTACCTGCAATTACATCTAGTTCTCCATCTTCAATCTGTTGACGGATTAGTTTCTTCTGCTTTACAGTCAGTGAGCCTGTAAGTAATCCCACCCTTACACCTAGTGGTTGTAAAATGTTTACATAGGTTTGATAGTGTTGCTGTGCTAAAATTTCAGTAGGAGCCATTATGGCACTTTGAAATCCATTCTTATACGCATAGTAACATGATGCTATTGATACTGCCGTCTTACCACTACCAACATCACCTTGTATTAGTCTGTTCATAGGAGTATCTTTACACATATCTTGAATGATATCATTAATGGCATTCATTTGACCGTTAGTCATATCAAATGGAAGTTGTGCAAAAAACTCATCTATATTGGTTCGTGCCATAGTACAACCTGTATGATTCCTTTCAGTATTCCTTATAGTAGCCATGCCTAACTGCAATAGCAAGAGTTCTTCAAATGCTAAACGTTTTCTAGCCATCTTTATATCTTCTATGCTACTAGGAAAGTGTATTGAATGGATAGCCTTTTGAAAAGATATTAAATCGTTATTAGATAAGATATCTTGGTTTAGTGTTTCAAATGGACTTTGGTCAAAGATTTCTAAACATTGCTTTAGATTGGTATATATCATGGCATTAGTTAATCCAGAGGTTAGATGGTATATTGGTTGTAACTTAGTGGGTTCGTTGCTTGGTATTACCGTAGGCGATGTTATCTCTAAATACTCATAGCCTAAACTTACTTTTCCATAGAATATATACTCACACCCTTTGATTAAACTTTCATGAGCATACACATTGTTGAATATGGTAACGTAGAAGTAGTTATGAGTTTCTGATTCCTCAATTAAGGATTTATATATCATAAACTTTCCAGTGGATATTAAAATTTTTTCTATAACCGTTCCCTTAACAGCATACTTATGCCCTATTTGGCTTGAGTATATTGGCACGGGGTTAGAATAGTCGATGTAGTTTCTAGGATAGTAACATAGTAAATCGTATGGAGTATATATATTTAACTTATTATACTTTTCTAAACGCTTTTTACCTATCTTAGGTAAACATTCTATAGATTTAAATAGTTCTGACATAGACACACTTCCTTAATTAATATACAAATAACTATTTTAAATATACAACATATAGTTTTTTGTGTCAATAGATATTTGTACTATTATTTTCTAATACTTGTATATTATACCAAAATATTACCCTAATAATAATAGATATCTATAGTTATTGTGGCTAAAGGAATAATATTTCAAAAATTGTTTGAATAAAAATTTTAAATGAGTTAATAATACTATTACTTAGAAAACACATCTAAGTTGAAAAGAGGTGTTATCAATGTGGGATAAAATCGCATTATTACTCCTCATAATAGGTGGAGTAAACTGGGGATTGGTGGGAATATTCAGTTTTGACCTCGTAGCGTGGCTATTCGGTGGAACTGGTGCATTGTTAAGTAGGATTATCTATATATTAGTAGCTATTTCTGCAGTATGGTGCATTTCACTTCTCTTTAGAGATAGCAATGAGTTAGGTCATTCAACTTAATAGAAAACACTTCCCCTAAATTTGTGCTTTCTACACTATAATACTTTATATTAAAGTTTGCGTATCTTTTAGTGTAGAAAGTGCATACTACATATTAATATAGGCTATTTCAATTAATTTTCATAATACTATCATAAAACTATCACAATGTTAAAGTATAATGAACCCATAAAGAAAGATAAATATATATGTAGAACATTCACACAAGAAAGAGAGAAAACCTCGCTGAAAGAGGTTTTTTAACCACTTTAAGCGGTTTGTATTAGAGGTACAAACCACTATTTTTTTGCCTTTAGGAGATTTTTATATGGATAGAAATACTATCACTTTTTTAATACTATGTGTAAGTATAATAACAATAGTATTTGCAATATATTCTTACAACAATAAAAAGTATGATGAACTATCTACTATGGCAGTGCTTCCCATTGATGATACTTCTAGTACTGAATATGTAGTATCTACCACCAAAGATGCGGGTACTTATGCAATATCAGAAAAGACTTCTACTGCCGATACCGTTATAAATACTACCGTTTCTAATACCGTAACAACCTCTATTTCAAGTACTACTACCACTGTTACTACTACTACAACCACTACTAAATCTAGTACTACCGTTATGAGCGTATCTTTTCCAATTTCGTTGAATGCAATTACTCTTGAAGAGTTGACATACATTAAGGGTATAGGTAATGTTACTGCTCAAAAGATTATAGACTACAGAAACAGCATAGGATATTTTACTTCAAGGTATCAACTACTAGAGATTAACGGTATAGGCGAAAGTAAGATGAACACTATTATGCAATATACATACATTGAAAATGAAGATTTAAACTATAATAGTAATGATGAATCTAATAATCAAGGTGGCAACGTTATAGATTATAATCAAGATGATGCTATATACTATAGTAATGAGGACTATCTACCAGTGGAAGAGGTTACTGAACCTGTTGTGCAATATCCTATAAACTTAAACACCGCTACAGTAGATGAACTATGCTTAATTCCTAATGTGGATATTACTATCGCTCAAGGTATAGTATCGCTACGTGATACCATTCAATACTTTTCTAGTCCATATGAACTCTTATACGTTGATGGCATAAGCGAGGACTTTCTTAATCAGATTATAGAGTACGTATCTGTTGAGTAAAATTTTTCACAATTTAAGTGTATAATATTCATTAAAAAAACAAACAATATAACCAATACAGCAATATATCAGCTGTTCTATTATGTAAGGAGTTTTTTTATTATGAAAGCAACAGGTATTGTAAGACGCATTGACGACCTTGGTAGAGTAGTTATTCCTAAAGAAATCCGCCGTACAATGCGTATTAGAGAGGGTGACCCCCCTCGAAATTTACACAAGTAACGATGGCGAAGTTATATTTAAAAAATACTCCGCTATTAGCGAAATGTATGAGAATGCATCTCAAGTAGCTGATATCCTATATAGGCTATCGAATTGCCCTACTATAGTATTCGACCGTGACCATGTAGTAGCAGTATCAGGAGTTCAAAAGAAAGAGTATCTTGAAAGACGTGTGTCCCATGCTTTAGAAGAGTTGATGGAAGGAAGAAAACAATACTTTTCCGACGGTAATTCAACCTTTATGTCTATTGAAGGTATTGATAAGTCTGCTATAGCTTGTGTACCAATACTATCTAATGGCGATGTTACTGGTGCAGTTGCATTCTTAGAGAATCAAAAGGGTGCAGTTACGGAACTTCAAAAGAGTCTAATACTTGCAGGTTCTCAATTTTTAGGAAAACAGTTAGAATAGTATACTATACTATAAAAAATATTAGCCCGATATCTTATTATGTTATATCGGGCATAATTTTAACTAATATTAATCTTAATAAGAACTTCCTAAGAACGTTATGTGTATCGATAAGTATATTGAAAACTTCCAGCCTTGGTAATGTAGTTCATGTTATACCTATAGAGATGGCAATTTTCTTGCTTAAATTATATAAAAAAACTCAAAGTGCTATACAACACTCTGAGTTTTAACTATGCGGGTGACAGGACTTGAACCTGCACACCTCTCGGCATGAGAACCTAAATCTCACGTGTCTGCCAATTTCACCACACCCGCTTTTATTATGTTTTTAGTACCCTCTCTTGAGTACTTTTATAGTATATCACATATTTAGATAAAAGTCAAGGGTTTTTTAAAATTTTTTTTTAATTTTATTTAGTTTTTACTTAATGCATACAAATCTCTCGATTTCTCTGTTGACTTTTATTCAAAATGATTATATAATAGTACTAAATTAGAATATTTTTTCTAAATGGAGGAATTTTTATGGCAGAACCACAGATTTTTGATAACAGAGAACTCTCTTGGCTTAAGTTCAATGAAAGAGTTCTTGAAGAAGCACAAGATAGTAAAGTCCCATTACTTGAAAGACTATCGTTTATATCTATATTTCAAACTAATTTAGATGAGTTCTTTATGGTTAGAGTTGGCTCTCTTTATGACCAAATGCTTATAGACAAGGACGCTAGGGAAAACAAAACTAATATGACCGCTAAACAACAACTTTCAAAGATATTTGAGCGTGTAAAACAACTTGAGCCTATAAAAGATGTTACCTATAAGAAGATTATGGAGGAACTCGAAAGTTTACATGGTTTAAAACATATTAGTTTTAAAAACGCAACCCCAGATGAGTTAAAGTATTTAGATGCCTATTTTCATCATGAGGTTAGACCTTTAGTATCCCCTTTGATTATAGACAAGCGTCACCCATTCCCATTTTTAAACAACAAACAGATATATACTATCGTTCATCTTGATAGTAAATCTAGTGTGAAGATTGGTATAGTTCCTAACGTTAGTGCTTTAAAAAGAGTTATATCTTTAGGTAACGGTGGTAAGAGATTTATATTATTAGAAGATGTACTTCTACACTATGCTGACGAAATATTTGAAAATTACAAGGTTCTTGACAAGACTATCATTAGAATTACTAGAAATGCAGATATCAATGAAAATGAGATTCAGTTCGATGATGACGAGGACGGAACGTTTCGTGATGTTATGGAGATTTTAGTTAAAAAGAGAAAGAAACTTTCTCCTATTAGGTTACAACTTGCAAACTCTTTGAATCCTGTGGCCTTCGATTATCTTTGCAAGATGCTTGAACTTAGTGAAAATCAAATATTTTTCACTAAAGCACCTTTAGATTTTTCCTTTGTGTATTCTTTTAATGACGTCCTAAAAGATAAATCTTTAGTTTTCAATAGGTTAGTTCCACAAACTTCCTCTAGTGTTACTAGACGTACTTCTATGATTAATCAAATTAAGCAGAAGGATTTGTTACTATCGTATCCATATGAAAGTATTAAGTCTTTTATTAGGTTGTTGACTGAAGCATCTTTTGATGATAGTGTAGTATCTATTAAGATTACTCTCTACAGAGTAGCAAAACATAGTCAAATTATTGATGCCCTTGTCGATGCTGCCGAAAATGGAAAGAACGTCTTAGTATTAGTAGAACTTCGTGCAAGATTCGATGAGGAAAATAATATAGGTTGGTCGAAACGCCTTGAAAGTGCTGGTTGTACCGTTATATATGGCCCTAAGAACATAAAAGTACACTCTAAACTATTATTGATTACTCGCAAAACTAAAGATAGTACTGAATATATTACGCAGGTGGGAACTGGTAACTACAACGAAAAGACTTCTACATTATATACTGATTTATCTTTAATGACTGCCAATGTTGAGATTGCTCTAAACGCTTTAGATGTGTTTAATTCATTGTCATTAGGACATCTAGTTGAAAGTTCTAAACATTTACTAGTTGCTCCAAACTGTCTTCAGAACAACGTAATTGACATGATTGACCATGAGATTCAATTGGCTAATCAAGGTGAACCTGCTTATATCGGTATTAAGATAAATTCTCTATCTGATAAGAGGATTATTTTAAAACTCGCTGAGGCTTCTCAAGCTGGTGTTAAGGTCGATTTGGTGGTTAGAGGTATATGTTGCTTAATCTCTGGTATTAAAGGTCTAACCGATAATATTACTATCCATAGTATAGTAGGTAGATATCTTGAACACAGCAGAATATATATCTTTGGTACTCATGAAAGATGTAAGATATATATCAGTTCTGCCGACTACATGACTAGAAATACCGTCCGCCGTGTTGAGGTCGCTGTACCAATATATGACTCCGATATTAAAGAACGTCTTTGGAATATGTTCCAAACTATATTTAACGATAATGTTAAGACTAGAGTTCAACTACCTGACGGAACTTACAAGAAGATTAAACCTAAAAAAGGTGAAGTCCCTTTAG
>Ga0192276_1051_pt1 | contig 31912 bp, 30 predicted proteins | sample Koala_Koa24_I3_FD_131263 | JGI IMG/M metagenome (GOLD analysis project Ga0192276, IMG submission 131263) | Enriched cells from koala feces incubated with labeled cellulose particles, San Francisco Zoo, California, United States - Koala_Koa2-4_I3 ...
ATTTTCACTTATCCATGATTATATTATACTACTCTTAGTATTGATTGTCAACCTTAACCCACCGTCTGGAAGCCAATGGGATTGCGGTTGACATTATTTCAAGTACGTAAACATTAAAAAGGTAGCTCCTATAACAATATAGGAGCTTTCAAACATCGATTACAATTGTAATAAACGATTCATAATTATTAACTATAGAACATTATAACTATCTAACTAAGCGTTGTCATCGTCTAGGGAACTTAAGTTTTCCAAATCCTCAAGCATTTCAATGTCAAGAGCGTTTTCGAGTTCATCTTCATTGAAATCCTCGTCTAAGCTTTCAAAGTCGAACTCAAGACTTTCACCGCAAGAACATTCAACACCGCCCTCTTCGAGCATACTTTCATCTAATAATATAGTTCTACCACAAGTTGGACAAGTAGCCTCATATATTTGGTCATCGTCATCTAGTTCATCATCATAGTCAATGTTATCATCTTCAAGGGCATCTACTGAGAAGATTTCTTGTTCAACCTCGCCCAAATCCTCATCAAGAGTTTCACAGAGTTCACTAAGCTCATCTACTTGATTTTGCAAATCCTCGATATATACAACCATCTCGTCCATAACTGAAGTCATTTTGTCAATAGCCTTCCATTCTTTAGAATCCTTTTGAATATCTAGGGCATCTATATACCCTTTAAGATAAGACATTTTTTCAGTAAGTTTCATAACAAGCAAACTCCTTTTCAATAAAACAAACGTACCCATTTAATAGTTTTAATTCACGCTCGGTAATTTCACAGAGTGCGACATACATACTTAGTATAATGGTGTCAACAAAGGGATACCGATTTTTCTCCGCCCACCATTGCCATTAAGTTTTCTTTTGACAATACATCTCGTCACTTACACTGTTGAAGTGAGGGAATTTTTGCTGTTTACGTTAAATTAAGCTCTAGCCATGTATTCACCAGTTCTAGTATCTATTTGAATCTTTTCACCCTCATCTATAAATAGAGGAACTCTAACTTCTGCACCAGTTTCAACGGTAGCAGGTTTAGTAGCATTAGTAGCGGTATCACCTTTAAAGCCAGGGTCAGTTTGAGTAACTACTAACTCTACGAAGTTAGGAGGCTCAACGCCAAAAACCTTGCCCTTATAAGATAGTATCTTACATACCATTTCTTCTTTAACGAACTTAAAGCTATCACTAAGAACAGATTCATTTGCAGGCAAATCCTCATAGGTTTCCATATCCATAAAATGATATAGGTCACCGTCATAGTAACTATATTGCATATCTTTTCTTTCAACGTAGGCAGTAGGGAACTTTGCAGTAGGGTTAAAAGATGTTTCTACCACCGAGCCAGTCATAACGTTCTTAATCTTAGTTCTAACGAAAGCTGCACCCTTACCTGGCTTAACGTGTTGAAATTCAATAACTTGAACTACGTTACCGTCCATTTCAAAAGTAACACCATTTCTGAAATCTCCTGCTGAAATCATAAATTAATACCTCCATAAACTGTTTCAATTCACGCTCGGTATATTATCGGAGTGCGATGTACGTACATTAGTACGCATAAATCGACTTCGTGTCAGTGAGGGATACCGATTCTCTCCGCCCACCACTGCAATTAAGTTTTTTTAACAATTCATCTCACCACTTACACTGTTGAAGTGGGGAATTCTTGCTGTATACGTTAAACGTTGATAGACGCCTTACGCCATCTGGATATAATTATCTTACCCATCTTTTAGGTAAGATAACACTACTTACTATTTTACACTAAAAAAAGACTTTTTGCAATAGAAAATCCAAAATTTTTATATACATATTAAATCTTTTGGACTCTTAGTAAGGTTTTCAATACCACTATCTTGTAGATAGATAAAGTCTTCAATTCTAACACCGAACTCATTTGGAATATATATTCCAGGTTCTACAGTAACTATAGAACCATCTACTAACATTTCATCGTTGTTCTGTGCCATAACGGGATATTCATGAATCTCCATACCTACACCATGCCCTAAAGAGTGTCCAAAGTATTCACCATAACCATAGTTTTGAATAACGTTTCTAGCAAAGGAATCGCCAACAGAACCTGTAATGCCTGTTTTTATATTATCTAATGCACACTGTTGAGCCTTTAAAACTATACTATATACTTCACACATCTTTTTAGTAGGAGTACCTACGCATATAGTTCTAGTCATATCGCTGTGATATCCATCTACTATAGAGCCATAGTCCATCAATACAAAGTCACCGTTATGTACTTCATAGTCAGATGGTACACCATGAGGCATAGAAGTATTCTTACCAGCCAAGGCTATAGTATCGAAAGATAAAGCCTCAGCACCATGCTTAAGCATATAATAGTCTAACTCAAGAGCGATATCCTTTTCAGTAACTCCAACTTTAATGTACTTCAATATATGTTTAAAGGCATCATCGGCTATCTTCTGTGCGAACTTAATCTTTTCAACCTCTTTAGGGTTTTTTCTAGTTCTAATGTTGAATATGTTTCTACTTAACTCATTAGAGTAGTCAAACTCTATATTAAGGAATGCATTCTGATACGCTTTAAGCCTTTCTATGGTAATGCAGTGAGATTCCACAGAAACCCTATTAACGCTATGTTCTTTCAAGATTCTATAAATCTGCTGGATACTATTACTCTCTTGAAGTATCACTTCGCAATCAGTTACGGTTTTACGAGCCTTTTCGATGTATCTAAAATCTATTACTAAGTAAGCAATGTCTTTAAAGCATAGCACTACTCCTGCTGAAGATTTCATACCGCTAAAGTATCTTCTATTTATATCCGATGTAATAATCGCACAATCTGAACCTTTAGGAATACACTGCATTAATTTTTCAATATTAGTCATTTTTAGCACCTTCTAACATTCTAACTAATCCTGTTATGGCTAATATGTAGCTATCTCTACCAAAACCTGCAATAGTTCCCTTGCATACGGGTGCAATAACAGAGTTCTTTCTAAACTCATCACGAGCATGAACGTTGCTAATATGAACCTCTATAACGGGAATATTAATAGTAGCAATAGCATCACGAATAGCGTAACTGTAGTGAGTATATGCACCAGCATTTAATACTACTCCTACGCTGTCCAACCTAGCTTGATGTAACCTATCTATAATAGCCCCCTCATGATTAGATTGAAACACTTCACACTCATAGCCTAAACTTTCCACATGAGAAGTTATCATATCATTTAAAGCCACATAAGATTGATTTCCATACACGTTAGGTTCACGTTCACCCAAAAGGTTTAAATTAGGCCCATGTATAATTAAGATTCTATTACTCATAAAAAATCACTCCTTATAAGATACAATATTTGTCAACTATCTATGTTGATATAACTTTTTAGGCAGTAAAGGTTTTTCTAAGGTTCTTTTAACCTTAAAGAACGTAGTAGTTTCGTACTCCATAGGGAACACAAAGATACTCTTTATGCCTTTTAAATTTGCTCCTAATATGTCGGTAAATATTTGGTCACCAACCGCACAGATATTTTCTTTAGGAACGTTTAAACGTCTGCAAGCCTCAGAGAATCCTTTAGGTAGAGGTTTTTGCCCACGTGATACGAAGTCTATACCTAACATACTAGCCAATGGCTGAACTCTTTCAGGATAGTTATTAGAAACTATCATAAGCTTTACACCATTAGATTTCATAACGTTTAACCAATCTAAAACTTCTTGTTTAACATTTGGATTATCGTGAGTAGTTAGAGTGTTATCGACATCTAATATTAGTGCTTGAACGTCAAACTCTCTAAGGATATCCAAAGAGATATCACAGACGGTCTGTAGTGCAATAGTCGGCTTAAATAACATAGATAAATATCCTTTCAACTAGATTGGAAAAAACGAAAAGACGGGCATATATGCCCGCCTTTACTTGCCAAAATAATCCTTCAACTTACACGCCCGTAGGACGCACATATTAATACTTACGCTTACGAGCAGCCTCAGACTTCTTTTTACGCTTTACTGAGGGCTTTTCGTAATGTTCTCTTTTACGAACTTCAGCAATAACGCCATCTTTAGCACAAGACCTCTTAAATCTCTTAAGAGCAGTGTCTAATGATTCGTTTTTACCTACACGAACTTCTGCCATTTTATTCCCTCCCTTTGCCACTAAGACAGAGGTTTATAATATTTAATCATTCATAATAGTAGCAACAATAATAGTATATTCAAACCACTACTAGAATGTTAATTATCAAAAGTAACTAAAAATAACCATAATATTTACTTACCTTCGTATATCAATAATATATTTATATTATACCATACTTTAATATAAGATGTCAAGCACAAATTTATAGTTTTGAAAATTTGGTTATTTTGCCACAAAATTAACTAACTTATTTGGTACATATATCTGTTTTAATAGATTTTTACCCTCAATAGAGTTCTTTACCTTTTCATCAGACTTAGCCAATTCAAGTACGTAATCCTTTTTAGCATCTATTGGAATAGTCAACTTAGACTTTATCTTACCATTGACTTGAACTACTATCTCAACGGTTTGGTCTACACAAAGAGCCTCATCATATTCAACCCATTTTTGTTGATTTAATACACCATCAAAGCCTACTATCTGGTATAGTTCTTCGGTGATATGTGGTGCGAATGGATTTAATAGTATCAATAAGGTTTTAAACTCTGCCTTATTTATGCACTTAGTAGCAGTTATATCGTTAAGTAGAGCCATCATACTAGCGATAGCAGTATTAAACTTTAATTCCTCAATATCTTCAGATACTTTTTTGATAGTCTTATGGAAGTTAGACTTTAATTCATCTCTGTAATCGTCGCCCTCTATAACACAATCTTGTAAAGCCCAAATTCTGTCAAGGAAACGCTTACAACCCTTAATGCTCGAACTACTCCAAGGAGCAGTTTTTTCGAAGTCTCCTATGAACATCTCATATAGACGCATAGTATCAGCACCATATTCAGACACAACGTCATCTGGATTTACTACATTTCCACGTGATTTAGACATCTTTTCGCCATTTTCACCCAATATCATTCCATGACTAGTACGTTTCATGTATGGTTCTTTTACAGATACTACTCCCAAATCGTACAAAAACTTATGCCAAAAACGTGAGTACAATAGATGTAGAGTAGTATGTTCCATACCACCATTGTACCAATCCACAGGTAGCCAATAATCTAAGGCTTCTTTAGATGCTAACATATCATTATTGTGAGGGTCACAATAACGCATAAAATACCATGAAGAACCTGCCCATTGAGGCATAGTATCGGTTTCACGTTTTGCATAGCCTCCACATTGAGGACAAGTAGTATTTATAAAGCTATCCAAATTTGCTAATGGACTTTCACCATTATCAGTAGGCATATAGCTATCGACTTCTGGAAGTGTTAAAGGTAACTCACTTTCTGGAAGTGCAACATATCCGCACTTTTCACAGTATACTATAGGTATAGGTTCACCCCAATACCTTTGACGTGAGAATATCCAATCACGAAGTTTATAGTTTACTTTGCTCTTACCCTTGCCAGTATCTTCTAAGTACTCTTTAATCTTAACCTTAGCATCTTCAACGGATAGACCATCTAAGAAACCACTATTCACCATGATACCAGTAGCACAATCGGTGAAAGCCTCTTTAGTGATATCTCCGCCTTTTACTACTTCAACGATTGGTAGATTGAATACCTTAGCGAATTCGTAGTCACGAGTATCATGTGCAGGTACTGCCATGATAGCTCCCGTACCGTAGCTCATAAGAACGTAATCGGATATGAATATAGGTATCTCTTTGCCATTTACTGGGTTGATGGCTCTAACGCCCATTAATTCAACACCCGTCTTATCCTTAGCCATTTCGGTACGTTCAAGGTCAGATTTTCTTGCAGACTTCTCTTGATACTCATGGATTGCATCATTGTTAGTAAGAACGTCTGCCCACTTTTCTATGATAGGGTGTTCAGGTGAGATTACCATATAGGTAGCACCAAATAGAGTATCAGGTCTAGTAGTATATATGGTTAAAGTATCACCAGTAGTAGTAGTAAAATCCACTTCAGCACCAGTAGAACGACCTATCCAGTTAGTTTGAGTAGCTTTAATCTTATCAAGGTAGTTTACTTCAGATAAATCATCAAGAAGTCTTTGGGCATATTCAGTAATCTTTAACATCCATTGAGATTTAACCTTATGGATAACATCACCGCCACAACGTTCACATACTCCATTGACTACCTCTTCATTGGCAAGTACTACCTTACATGATGTACACCAGTTTACAGACATCTCTTTTTTGTAAGCCAAACCTTTTTTAAACATTTTAACGAATATCCATTGAGTCCATTTAAAGTAATCCTTGTCAGTAGTATTAACTTCCCTATCCCAATCGAAAGAGAAACCTAAAGACTTCAATTGACCTTTAAATCTAGCAACGTTCTTTTCTGTAACTATTGCGGGGTGAATCTTGTTTTTGATGGCGAAATTTTCAGTAGGTAGACCGAAAGCGTCCCAACCCATAGGAAATAACACATTGTAGCCTTGTAATCTACGCTTACGGGATACTATATCCATAGCAGTATAAGGTCTAGGGTGACCAACGTGCAGACCATTTCCCGATGGATATGGGAACTCTACTAGAGCGTAATACTTAGGCTTAGAGTAATCATTAGTAGCCTTAAAAGTTTTGTGTTCGTCCCAATAATCCTGCCATTTTTTTTCGATGGCTAAAAAGTCATAATTTTGCATTAATATCAATCCTTTACTTTAGAATAGTAATATATTTAGAATGTACGAATCAACTCTGTTGTTTTGGAGTATCGAAGTATGCTTTAATATCGTTGTTTACACATAGAGCGACTGCACCTAAGATATCTATAATGCCTTCAACGATATACAACAGATATCTGTTAAATCCAAAGTTGGATAGATTAGTACCCATATGCGAAATAGCAATAATCACCAATACACAAGCTACTCCATAGTTGCAGTATTTTATACCCAATATTAATAGTATAGCCATAACTATAGGCAATATCAAAGAAGATATTCCTGCACCTAAGATTAGGTTTACAACCTGTTTAACTACAAGATATACCGCAATAACTATAGAGAATCTTTTACCAGTTTCAACGTTTCCCATAACATCAATCCTCTGTAACGTAGTTAGAGATATCTATCTCTTCACCATCAGCCCAAAGACGCTCAAGTTGATAATAGTCCCTACTTTCCTTATTAAACACATGGACTATAATGTCAGAGTAGTCTAAGATTATCCAATTAGCCGAAGAATAGCCCTCAGTTCTAGTAGGATTTACACCATCTTGAGAGAGTTTAAAGTCAACCTCATCAGCAAGAGCCTTAGTTTGAGTATTACTACCGCCATTAGCTATTATAAAGTAATCTGCTAATATAGTTAAGTTAGTAACCTTTAGCACCTTAATATCTTGAGCCTTTTTTAAATCGAGTGTTTTAACAATCTTTTGAACCATTTCAATCTGTGTCATTAATAAACCACCTTTCAATCAACTTTCATTTCTCGGTATTTCTGGAGTATCGCCATCTATAATATCCTGAAAGTTATCCACAACGTCATCATAATACTCTTCGGTATTTTTAAGTTCAATAACGTCTAATTCATCAACATCTACATCTCTTTGATATGGACGGAAGTACTCATTCAGCATATCGGCTAATTCTTGAGCGTGAACGCTGTATATATAGTAACCGTTGTATTCTTCTGGGTCTAAGCCCTCACCAGGTACCATTCTAACGGTAACGTCTTCCATTGAAACATCTTCTGTGAAGTCTGCAATGCTAGCTATTTCGCCCAAAGACATATCGGACATTATATACTTTTGAACTGTTGGAAATATCTTCAAGAACTCAACAGAACCCATATCTTTTAATTTATTCATAGCGGCAGCCATAAATATTCTTTGTGCCTTAACCCTACCGATATCACCCTCGGTATAGTCGTGACGGAAACGCACAAACCATTCCGATTGTTCACCAGTTAAGACCTGTTCTCCTGCCTCAATAATCTTAGTATCAGAATATACTATAGTTTCGGGAACGTTGATTGGAATACCGCCCATAGCATCTACAACAGGTGGAATATCGTTACAGTTAATAGCTATATACCTATCAATAGGAATTTGAGTCATATCACGAACGGCTTGAACCACCCTATTAATAGGGGTTAAATCCTCATCGCCGTAACTGTATACTGAATTTATCTTACCTGTAGTACTGCCACCCACATAGGTATCTCTAGGAATCTGTAAGATATTTATCTCTTTACCCTTAATATCGAACATAAATAGCATCATAACGTCAGTATTTTGACCTTCCTCATCGAAACCAATAGCCAATACAGTAAATTGACCTTCAATGAGCTGGTCTAAATCCAAGCCATCATCTATTAAAGTACTTTCCTCTTTAAGTTCATAGGTATTTTCATCTTTTTCAAGGACTCCTTCACTCTCAGTAAGAGGGGTCCATTGTCTTAGATAGAACTTACCCACGTATCCTAAGAACATTAAACCCACAATAATTACTAAAGCCAATATTATCTTTTCCTTAACGTTCATCTTAACTCGTTTAACTTTTACTTTTGAACTAGCCATTACTTAGTAAACCTCACTTTATAACTTTATTCTTGTATATATAAGCATATTGATTATATGCTTCCATAGTATAGTGTGGTATGAAACTATTCTTACTTATGACGTCGGTTATTGAAAATTTGATAGCTTCAAACATAGCCAACTCCAAATCGGAGTACGCCAACCTTCTTATCTTTTTAACGTCCTTATAATCTCTGTCCACGGAGATTAAGTCAGCCATATAGACAATCTCTTCTACTTTAGTCATGCCAGAACGAGCCACAGTGTGGAAACGTACTGCATTGATAATATCGTCATCATTAACGTTTAACTGAGTACGTATAAACCATGCACCAGCTATAGCGTGCCATAATGGTTTAGAACATAGTTCTTCTCTACTTATAGGAAAAGTAGCATCTATGAGCATTTTTTTCATATCTTGCCAAGGAACTTCCTTGCAGATATCGTGGAGTAACCCTGCATACGTACACTTTTCTACGTCTTCGCTGTTTAATTCAGCTAATATTCTGCACTGTTCGGCAACGTTCAATGAATGAACAAACCTTTTTCTGGACAATCTTTTTTCCAACAACTTTTTAGTTTCATCTATATTATACATACCATACCACCCAACATAAGAGTATAAAAGAAATCGAATTTACGAATAAAGACTATTTGACTTTATATATTGTACTACTTTTTCATCTAAAATGCAAGAACAATCTTTATTAAATCTAATATTTTTTCTAATCTCTGTAGATGATACTTCGATAGCGTCAACGGGTACTATTAAAATCTTTCCATAGTTACGTAATTTATCAGCTTTTTCCTGTAAATATGGTATATCTCCATCTACCCTAGATACCACCGTTAATGTGACGTTCTGCATAATCTCTTTAAAGTTTCTCCAAGTATCAAATGATAGGAACATATCACTTCCCACCAATAGGTATAGGTCATCATTAATATATATATCTTTAAAGTATCTAACGGTATATATACTATAGCTTATGGTATCCCTAGATATTTCAAAGTCGCTAACTTCAAAGTTAGGAATATCTTGTATAGCCAATCTGCACATACTTAGTCTATGCTCATTAGATACATACTCATCGTTACTCTTATGTGGTGACCTTTTAGAGGGTATGAAAATGATTCTATCCAAGCCAAAAGTATCCCTAACAGATTTTGCTAAGTGGATATGCCCCTTATGGATAGGGTTAAAACTTCCACCAAATAGACCTATCTTCATAGTGCTACTTCTTTAATTCTATTACTGGTTCTTTTGGATTTCTCTTATATAGAACGAACCTTGAACCTATAACTTGTACTACTTCGGAATGTGTAGCTTCTGCTAAGAGTTCTCCTGCCTCTTTAGATGTGTATCCGCAGTTGTCAAGGACTCTCAACTTAATTAATTCTCTAACTCTTAGAGCGTCATCTACTTGCTGAACTAAATTTTCCGATATTCCACCCTTACCAATTTGAAATATAGTATCATAAGTACTAGCAATGCCTCTTAAATATGCTCTTTGTTTACTTGTCAACATAAAAAAATCCTCCTGATTATTTAATTAATAATGAATAATTATCAATTAATACATTATATGATAATTATTCATTATCGCATACTAATTATAAAACTTCCACTAACTTTTTAAGGGCGTTACTTCTATGGCTGATACTATTCTTTTCCTCTGGTGAAAGTTCGGCAAAAGATTTACCACCATACATGAAGATAGGGTCATAGCCAAAACCATTAGAACCTCTTTCTTCAAATCCAATGTAACCCTCACAAGTGCCACGAACCGTCTTAACTTCGCCATCTGAATTGATATAACATATTGCACACACAAACCAAGCCTCACGAAGTTCAATAGGAACGTTTTCTAACTTAGATAGTATTAAGTTACACCTATCATGGTCATTGGCATTATCACCAGCATACCTATGAGAGTATACTCCTGGTTCTCTGTGCAGATATGCAACTTCAAGTCCGCTATCATCGGCTATACATGGAAGTTTAGTCATATTGTAGATGGTTTTTGCTTTAATAGTAGCATTTTCTTCAAAGGTAGTGCCATTTTCCACTATATCGGTATTAATGTTGCAATCACTTAAAGATAGCACTTCAAAGCCTTTAGGCTCTAAGATTTCTCTAACCTCACGCAACTTATTCTTATTGTTAGATGCTAAAACTATTTTCATAGAAAAAAACTCCTTTACTTTAATGGAATATCGTTATAGTATATATTATCTATCCTTTTTACTCTTCTTATCCTTTTTAGGCTTATCTTTTTTTGAAAATATACGGTTAAAAAAGCCTTTCTTCTTAGTGGAGGTTTCTTCCACATTTTCAACAGATGCTTCATTGTCAACATCAACATTACTTGGAGTAAACTCATTATCTGGAATAGGTTCAACCTCTAAATTATTTGGAATAGGCTCATCTTCCAAACCTTTTTGAACTGTAGGTGTAGATATTTCTTCTTGAGAGTTCTCAATCTCAAGGGTAGAATCCTCTGTAGGTTCTTCAATGGTATTAGATTCCTCAAGCGTAGTAACTTGTTCAACCTGTTCAATCTCTGGGACTTCAGGAACTATAGAGAAATCTTCTTTAGTAGTAACCTTAGAATCATCTTCCATAATCCTATCATAGTTAGACTTTTCAACACTTTCAAAATCCATATCGAATAGAGCGTTCACAAAATCCTTACTGTTAAAAGGCTGTAGGTCATCAATCTTTTCACCCACACCCACTAGTTTAACTGGAATGTTCAATTCATTCTTAATAGATATTACTATACCACCCTTAGCAGTACCATCTAACTTAGTGAGTACTATACCTGTGATATCTGCCGTTTCACTAAACATCTTAGCTTGATTTACTGCATTTTGACCAGTAGTAGCATCTAAAACTAGTAAAGTTTCTCTAGCACAACCTTCAGCCTGTTGAGATACTATTCTGTTAATCTTAGAGAGTTCATTCATAAGATTTTTTTTGTTGTGTAACCTACCAGCAGTATCACATATAATAATATCTGCACCACGAGCCTTACCAGCCGTAATAGCATCGAATATTACTGCACCAGGGTCAGAACCCTCACTATGCTTAATAATATCCACACCTGCACGTTTAGTCCAAATTTCTAATTGGTCTATAGCAGCTGCACGAAAAGTATCTGCGGCGGCTACTATTACCTTTTTACCTTGCTGTCTATATTGATGGCATAGTTTTCCAATAGTAGTAGTCTTACCAACGCCATTTACACCTATCACCATTATTATAGATGGCTTAGTAGATATATCTATTTGAGTATCCTCTCCCATCATTTCGGAGATAATTTCTTGAATTAAACCCATAATCTCTTGTGGGTCTGTAATGCCTCTTTCCTTAACTTTCTTTCTAAGCTGTTCGCAAATTTCAACAGAGGTATCTACACCGATATCACTCATAATCATAGTTTCTTCTAACTCTTCAAATAGTTCTTCATCTATTTTAGTAAAGGAGTTAATAACCCTTTGAAAACTAGATATCATGGCTTGTTTAGTCTTTAATAGACCCATCTTGATTTTTTGAAAAAAGTTCATACAAAAATCTCTCCTTTTGATAGTTTAAAAGTTTTCATTTGGAATATCTTTCTGCTCCATCTTGAGCAGTTTAGAAACACCATCTTTTTGCATAGTAACACCGTATAGAACGTTAGCACTTTCCATAGTTCCACGCCTATGAGTTACCACTATAAACTGAGTTTTATCTATAAAGTGATTAAGATATACGGCATACTTTCGTACGTTTACCTCATCAAGAGGGGCATCTATTTCGTCCAGTATGCAAAATGGCGATGGCTTAACCTTTAATATTGCAAAGTATATAGCTATAGCCACAAATGCTTGTTCACCACCCGATAGAGATATTAAGTTCTTAATGACCTTACCAGGGGGTGCTACTACTATTTCTATGCCAGAGTTTAAAACATCGTCGGTATTAGTTAAAACTAATTCAGCACTACCACCACCGAATAGTTCTACAAAGATTTGTTTAAAGTTCTCATTAATCTTGTAGAAGTTCTCCACAAATATAGTTTGCATATCGTTAGTTAGGTCGCATATAAGTTTTTCTAATTCAACCTTAGACTTTTTAGTATCTGCAAGTTGTTCATTCATAAACTTGTACCTCTCCGATACTTCCCTATACTCATCTATGGCAGATACATTTACGTGACCCAACGATTTTATCTTGCTCTTAAGTTCAGCGAGTTCTCTCTGTGCCGACTGTATATCTTTAACGGGAGTTGCAAACCTTTCAGCCTCTGAGAAAGTCATCTCATAGGTATCGAAAAGTTGCGATATTATATCATCGTAGTCACGTTGAAAGGTATTCTTTCGTTCTTCAAGCCTAATCAACTCTTTTGATAGTCCTTCCTTATCATCGTTGAGAGTTCTTAAAGATAACCTAATCTTGCTAACCTTTTCTTCATGTTCTCTATGTATGCTCTGCCATTTAGATATCTCTACCTTTAAACTTTCACACCTCTTAGAGAGTTCTTCTTCTTGAAACTTACTATCTAAGATATCTTTTTCTCTACTTTGGATAGTCTTTTCTTGGTTAGTAATTTCAATACCTATCTGACCGTATGTATCCTCTAGGTTTGCGACCCTATTAGAGGTTTCATCTAACGTGTGTTTAAGCGTTTCCATATCCTTAGAACGTTCTGCTTGAAATACCCTTAACTGAGAGATATCTTCTAGCAGACTAGAACGTTCTTCAATTAAAGAGTCTTTGCTATTTAAAGTTTCACTCTCGTTAGCCTTTAGCGTTTCAAGTTTAGAGCATAATCGTTTAAGATTCTCTTGGCATATAGACTTTTCAGTCCTTGCTTGTGATACTTTCTGCAAAAGAGCAGTATTTAAAGCATCGTTAGAACTTAGTCGATTATCACATTGCAAAATGCTATCCTTTAAACGTTTTAATTCTGCTTGTAACCTAATACTATTAGAACTATTCTCAAAGATTTCTTTCTTTAAACTCTCCATTTCAGATTGTATAGAATCCACTTCCGACTTTAAAGCCGTACTCTGAACTCTTAAAGTTTCCTCTTGTGCAGATATGTTCTTTAACTCAAGTTCAAGGGAATCTATCTCAACCTTACGTGAGAATATTCCACTAGAGTGTATTGTAGAACCACCCGTAAACGAACCCCCTGCATTGATTACTTGACCATCTAAAGTAACTATCTTAAACCTGTAGCCAAACCTTTTAGATGTTACCGTAGCACAGTCTATATCTTCCATTACTACTATTCTACCTAATAGATTATTCTTAATAGAATCAAATTGACCATCACAAGATACTAAATCACTTGCAACTCCAACGAATCCGAACTCATTCTGTACATTTTCAACGCTAAGATTTCTACCCTGAATAGAACTTATAGGTAAGAAAGTTGCACGGCCACCATGAATATCTTTCAAGTGCTTTATGCATCGTTTAGCAGTTTCCTCATTTTGAACCACTATATTTTGAGTTGCTCCACCTAGAGCAGTTTCTATTGCCAAAGTATACTCTTTTTGAGTATTTAAAAGCTGTGCAACCGTTCCAAATACTCCACTCAATTGACCTTTCTCAACAGATTTCATTACCAACTTAACACTCTTAGAAAAGCCTTCCATAGAGTTTTCTAAGTCTTTTAAGAGTTTAATCCTATGTTGCTTGTCTTTAATATCTAATGTAATATTTTCATAGTCTGTTCTAAGGGTAGTCAACTTAGATGTTTTACTCGATAGCAACCTTTCAAAGCCGTTCAATCTGTTGTTTAGTTCAACCTTTAAAGTTTCTGTAGTCTTAATCTGTAGTTGAGCCTCTTTCTGTTCTTCTAAGTAGGATATTCTTAAAGATTCAACCTCTTTAATAGTAGAGTTCATGCTATCTAATTGAGATTGCGTTTCCCTAATTATGGTATCGGCAGAGGTAATATTAATATTTTGAACGTTTACATCTGCATTGATGGACATTATATCCTTAGATATACCTTGTAAAACGATATCCAAGCCTTTTACTTCGTCATTGAATTTAGATACCTTTTCATTGATAGTATCTACTTCAACGGCAAGATTTTTTAAAGCGTTCTCCCCTTTAGAAATCTCTTCCTTTAAGGAATCAACCTTAACGATTAAGTTCTGTTTTATGCTTTCATTATTCTGCCTAGTGTGATTCAATTCTAAAACTTTCTGTTTAGCGTGTTCAATATCATTTTGATACACCGCTACATTAGAGTTCATTTCCGACCTTTTCTGTTGTGAATGTAATATTTCAGTCTGTAAATCTTCAGCCTTTGTAGAACTTTCTTGCATCTTAAAGTATCTCTGTTGGATATCTAGTTCGCACTGCTCCACTTGAGTTTCTAAGGTTTCATATTGAGTATTAGAAATCTTAATACGTTCTCTTAAGCCATCTAAACTAGAACGTAAATCATTTATCTTAAATAACCACACCGATACTTCTATGCTCTTTCGATGTTCCGATAGTTCTACAAACTGTCTAGCCTTTTCGGATTGTTCCTTTAAAGGTTCTATACGATTTTTAAGTTCGGTAACTATATCATTAAGGCGTAGCATATTATCTTGAGCAAGTGAAAGTTTCTTTTCTGCTTCAGACTTTTTATATCTAAACTTAGATATTCCCGATGCCTCTTCAAAGATTTCTCTACGCTCAGAACTCTTAGCAGATACTATTTCTGCTATCTTACCTTGACCGATTATAGAGTAACCATCTTTACCAAGACCAGTATCCATAAAGAGTTCAGTAACATCTTTTAAGCGAGAAGGCTTTCCATTTATTAAATATTCACTATCACCACTACGATATAGTTTTCTAGTAATAGCCACAGCATCATCATTAATGTTTAAAGTTCTATCCATATTATCTATAGTAAGAGTAACCATTGCAAAACCACTAGCACTTCTGCTTTTAGTTCCTGCAAATATAACGTCTTCCATCTTATTGCCACGTAAGTTCTTACTAGATTGTTCACCTAATACCCACCGAACGGCATCACCTATGTTACTTTTTCCACTACCGTTTGGACCAACTACTGCAGTCAGACCAACATCGAAAGTTAGTTGAATCTTATCTGGGAAAGATTTAAACCCTTGCATCTGTAATGATTTTAAACGCATATATATTAATCCTTTAAAACAATATTTTTCCCAAATACTCTAATTTAATTATCTAAAATACAATCATACTTATTTAGATTATCCACACCCAATATAGATACTATTATACCTTTATCTTTAAAGTATACAATGTTAGACTTTTTTTGTCCTATAGCCATACTAATATACCTACTAGATACAGAAACATTATATACATTATTAGATTTATTTTCATTCTCTTTGATTATCTTTTCTATTATGTTTCTATATATTCTGCTTTCACATAGTTCTCTAAAAGCGGGGTGATAGTATCCACCAGTCATTTCACTTTCCACGAGTTCAGAAGCGTGTAATCCACACTTAATGACATTAATATTATGCTTACTAAACTGAGTTAAAAAGTCGGCACAGATATTTACCATAGTATCTAAATCATAGGGATTATACTCCCCCGATTGCCTTAACCCATCTAAGTGAGTACCTTTTAACACCACTGTAGGATATATTCTAACAGTATTTGGATTAAGTTTAATAATCTCATTCATAGTGTAGTACTCATCTAAGATAGTACTAGTATATAACCCTACCATCATCTGTAGACCGAGTTCAAAGCCATAGGACTTTATTAACTCGCAAGAGTTGTACACATCTTGAGCAGTATGTCCACGCCTATTTGCTGATAGTACATCATCTTTCATAGATTGGCAACCCAACTCTATAGTGGTAACATGATATTCTTTCAAGATGTCTAAAATTTCAGAAGTAATACAATCGGGACGGGTAGATATTCTAACCCCTAAGAATCCATCTTTTCCGATATACTCTTGAACACAATCGAGTAGTGCAACCATATAAGACCTTTCAATGGCGGTAAAACTTCCACCAAAGAAAGCAATCTCGGTACTAGATTTATCTTCAATCTGATTAAATGCCTTTAGACAGGTTGCACGAACCTCTTCAACAGTAGGTGCAGATTGATTTCCACTGATAGTATGTTGATTACAAAAACTACACAGATTAGGGCACCCTACGTGTGCAACAAATATAGATACGTTATTATGAGCCATATCCCATTAACTCCAAAGCTTCTTTAGCGGCCATCTGTTCAGCTTCTTTCTTGCTTTTACCTATGCCTTTACCTATCACATTAGAGTTTAAGCATACGTTTACTACGAAAGCCTTATCATGGTCTGGACCTTTTTCTTCAACTAAGATATACTCAACTTTTTCTTCTGGATTTTTTTGAATAACCTCTTGTAATACGGTCTTGAAATCGTTGAAAACGGGTTCTTTATGAATAATATCATTAGGTATAAAACTTAAGATATACTTTTCAACAGGTTCAAAACCGCCATCTAAATATATGGCTGCAATTACGGCTTCAAAAGCATCGGATACTATGGAAGGTCTTTCTCTACCCCCAGTATGTTCTTCACCTTTACCCAATAGGATATACTCCCCTAGATGTATCTTCTTAGAGAACTCATATAGAGCCTTTTCACACACTAATGATGCTCTTAACTTAGTCAACTCACCCTCTGGTAGATGCTTATAGTTATTGAATATATGCTTAGATACCACTATCGATAGTACACTATCACCTAAGAACTCAAGACGTTCATTGCTTTTATGAGTTCTTTTATTCTCATTAGCATAAGAAGAATGAGAGAGTGCCTCTATTAAGAGTTTTTCATTCTTAAAACTATAACCTATAATCTCCTGAAACTTTTTAATATCAGATGTCATAAAAAACCACTCCTTTTTATTAAATATTAGACTTTATAGTACCTATTATGTTACCCTCAACGCATTGTTTAGCCTGTCTAATAGCATTGTAGAATGCTCTAGCATCGGAACTTCCATGAGCCTTTATCACTGGCTTAGATATTCCTAATAGTACTGCCCCACCGACTTCTTTATAGTCGACCTTGTTTTTAAAAGTCTTAACCTTGTCCATTAATAGTAAAGCTCCCAATTTAGATTTAAATCCATCAGTAAGCATAGATTTCAATTCATTACTAAAGAATTTAGCCATACCTTCATAAAGTTTTAAAGTTACGTTACCAGTAAAGCCATCGGATACTACTACATCAAAGCTACCACTTGGAATATCTCTAGCCTCACAGTTACCACAAAAGTTAATAGGTGCTTGTTGCAACAACCTATACGATTCTTTTTCCATATCTCTGCCCTTAGTATCTTCTGCACCCACGTTTATTAATCCAACCTTTGGATTTTCTACACCCATGACTTTACTCATGTATGTACTACCCATAATGGCAAACTGAACTATCATTTCAGGGCGACAATCCACATTAGCACCAGCATCTAATAGGATAAAATATCCTTTTTCATTAGGCATTATAGGTGCTAAAGCAGGTCGTTTAATGCCTTTAATTCTCTTTGCTATGAACGTAGAGCCTACTACTAAAGCTCCCGTACTACCCGCACATACAAAAGCGTCCCCCTTGTCATCTGCCAAAGCTTGTAAACCTACCGCCATAGAGCAATCTTTTTTTTCTTTAATGACCTTAGTAGGTTCTTCATGGATATCTATTATTGTATCAGCATGGATAATATCTATACCATCTAAAGGCACGTTATTATCTTTAGCGATTTGTTTAATCTTATTCTCATCACCCGATAGTAGTATGTTTACACCTAAAGTTTTAACGGCATCTGCACTGCCTTGAATTACTGCTAAAGGTGAGTTATCACCACCAAAAGCATCTACTATAATCTTCATAGTTGATAATCTCCAATCTATAAATATTTTTAATAGCCAAAATTTTCTCTAAACACTTACGGTAGGAATTAATAATTAATAACTAATAATTAATAATTAATAATCACTAACTTTTTTTATAGCTTCTTCTAAAGAGTTCAATGCTCTTTTAGAATACTCAGCGTACTTAAGTTTTTTATCTTTAATTCTAGTGGGAAGTTCTGGGAGTATTCCCATATTACAACCCATAGGTTGAAAGTTTGTTATATACTCATCACTAATATAATTACACATAGCACCACACATAGTATCAAGGGGTAGATTAATTTGAGGTTTACCTAAAAGCTTTCTAGCCATACTATGCCCTGCTATGATACCACTCATGGCAGACTCTATATAACCCTCAACGCCCGTTATTTGACCTGCAAAGTATACGTTTGGATTCTTTCTTAAAGAAAAATCTCTGTTAAGAAGTTTAGGACTATTTATAAATGAGTTTCTATGCATAACACCATATCGGATAAATTCGGCATTCTGTAGACCTGTAATCTTAGAGAATACTCTTTTTTGTTCACCGAACTTTAGGTTAGTTTGAAACCCTACTAGATTATATAGCGTTCCTTCTCTATTTTCTTTTCTAAGTTGAACCACAGCATAAGGGCGTCTATCTGTTCTAGGGTCGATTAAACCTACTGGCTTAAGAGGGCCAAAACGCATAGTATCTTCGCCACGTTTAGCAAGGACTTCTATAGGCATACAACCCTCATAGACTTTAAAAGCAACGGTTTCAAAGTCTTTAAGTTGGACGGTTTCCGCCCCCACTAGAGCATTATAAAACTCTAAATACTCTTCCTTATTCATAGGGCAGTTGATATAGTCGGCATCACCACGACCATAACGTGAAGCTGAAAATATTAAATCTTTATCCAAACTGTCGAAAGTAACTATAGGTGACGCAGCGTCGTAAAAACTAAGATAGTCCCCACAATACTCTTGAATAGCCTTAGCTAAACTATCAGAAGTCAATGGTCCAGTGGCTATTATGGTATACTCATCGGTTGGAATCTTAGTAATCTCATCTTGGATTACATTAATCAAGGGGTTAGATTTAATCTTAGCAGTAACTAAATCAGAGAACTTTTCTCTATCTACTGCCAAAGCCCCACCAGCCTCTACAGAAGTTTCTTTTGCACATGGAACTATCAAAGAGCCTAAAAGTTCCATCTCTGCCTTAAGCAATCCCGCAGAGCTTTCTATCCTAGATGCCTTTAGAGAGTTTGAACACACCAACTCGCATAGATTCTTATAGTGATGTGCAGGTGTAAACTTTTTAGGTTTCATATCGTATAGACTAACCTGTATTCCGTACTTTGCCAATTGCCATGATGCTTCACACCCAGCAAGACCCCCACCGATAACATTTACTCTCATAGATTATAAATTCCTTTCATATCCACAACCTTCTTTTAAACAGAGAAGTTTACCATTCTTTCCACCTTTTTTAAATAAGGAACTATTACACTTTGGACACTTATCTTCAACGGGAACGTACCAAGTCATGAATGTACATTCTGGATATCCCTCACAACCATAGAAGTACCTTCCTTTCTTAGACTTTTTAACGACTATTCTTTTGCCACACATTGGACACGTTCCCTTAGTAGCCTCAACTATCTTTTTGGTATTAGTACAATCAGGGAAACCAGAACAAGCTAAGAACTTACCGAATCTGCCTATTTTGATAACCATAGGCTTTCCACAGATGTCACAAATCACATCGGTAGTTTCATCTGGAATCTTAACACGTTTACCTTCCATAGCTTTTTCAGCCTTAGTAAGGGTCTTATCGAAGTCCTTATAGAATACATCTAAGGTAGATACCCAATCTTTTTCACCATGTTCTACCTTATCAAGGTCAGTTTCCATCTTAGCAGTAAACTTTACATCTACTATGTTTTTAAAGTGGTCTTTCATTAAGTCTGTTATAACCTCTCCAAGGGCGGTAGGCTTTAACTGTTTGCCATCACGTTCCACATAGAACTTAGATAGTATAGTGGTAATGGTAGGAGCGTACGTACTAGGTCTGCCTATACCATTTTCCTCCAAAGCTTTAATTAATGTAGCCTCAGTATATCTTGATGGTGGTTGTGTAAAGTGTTGATTACCACCTAGAGTCTTAACCTTAAGTACTTGACCTACTTCTAAAGGTGGAAGTACTTTATTAGCCTCTTCAGAGGTATCCTTGCTCTCCTCATATAGAGCAGTAAAGCCGTCAAACTTTACAGAATATCCCGATGCTCTAAAGGTGCAACCGTTAGCATCTATATCTGCAGATACGGTATCCAATTGAGCGTTAGCCATCTGACTAGCTATAAAACGCTCCCAAATCAACCTATATATTTTAAATTGGTCAGAAGTTAGACTATCCTTAATCTGAATAGGCGACAACTTTGGCATAGATGGACGTATAGCCTCATGAGCATCTTGAGCGTTAGACTTAGTCTTAAAAACCCTAGGCTTATCTGGGATATACTTTTCACCATAGGCATCTAATATATACTCTTTAGCAGACTGCTTAGCCTCTTCGGATACTCTTAAGCTATCGGTACGCATATACGTTATTAAACCTACTAGACCCATACCTTCAATCTCTATGCCCTCGTAAAGTTCTTGAGCTGTTTTCATAGTTCTTCTAGCTTGAAAGCCCATTCTACGTGATGCTTCTTGTTGTAGAGTAGAAGTTATAAATGGTGGTGATGGATTCTTTTTAGTAACTCTCTTTTTAACGTTAGTGACCTTAAATTCTGCACCATCTAAACGGGATAGTATCTCATTAGCCTCTTGTTCGTTATTGATATCCTGTTTTTTGCCATCTATAGATATTAACTTGGCAGGAAAGACTTTTCTACTTGGTGGAGCAGTAAATGTACCATCTATAGACCAATACTCAGTAGGTTTAAAGGCACGAATCTCATTCTCTCTATCTACCACTATTCTAACCGCAACCGATTGAACCCTACCAGCAGACAATCCACACTTAACCTTTTTCCAAAGGAACGGACTCAACTTATAACCTACAATCCTATCTAAGATTCTTCTAGTCTGTTGAGCATTTACAAGGTCAAGGTCTATGCTACGTGGATTATTCATACCTAATTGAACACCACTCTTAGTAATCTCATTAAAGGTAACTCTGTTCTTATCGTTTAAATCCAAACTTAACATATTAGCAATATGCCACGATATAGCTTCACCCTCTCTATCGGGGTCAGTAGCTAGGTATATGTTGTCAGACTTCTTAGCCTCTTTTTTTAACTGTTTAATAACCTCTTCCTTACCTTTCATTTCTACATATACAGGTTTAAAGTTATTGTCTACATCTACGCTAAACTTCGACTTAGGTAAGTCTATAATATGTCCCATAGATGCAACTACCTTATAGTCTTTACCTAGATATTTCTCTATGGTCTTTGCTTTTGCAGGGGATTCTACTATAACCAACGTTGCCATTATACATCTTTGCTACTCAAAACATCTATTCTATCGAGTAGCCTCTCCTTTCATAGTTATTTTTAGTATTACGAATATTGAAACGCCCAAATATTTCCAAAGGGCATTAATATATTCCTACACATTATAACACATAATCTTTAGTTTGACAAACTTAATCTACACTAAAGTATAAGAGTTTCCAAAATTACATTTAACTATACCCTCAATTTCTAAGTCTGTTATAAGTTCAAACAGCTCAGAAATATCTATGTTAGTATCGTTTGCGATATCATCTAGGTAGGTTAAACCTTTCTTTAATGATTGTACTACCAATGAAACATTATCATTCGTATGTGTAGAAAGTTCTTCAGGTCTAATCTGCTCTAACTTTGGTGATTCTTCTATAGCCTTAGAACTTTCTGTAATAACATCTTTTTTCTTAGTCGATTTCTTAGAAGTAGTTTTCTTATCGTTGTTGATAGTTTCATTTTTAAATATAGGGGATTCTGACACTCTTTCAGCGTTATTTATATCTATAATGTTAGTCTGCCTAACCTTAAGCGGATAAGAGCCAAAGAACTCATATAGTATATCGTTGATATTACATACACATATAGCACCATCTCTTATGTACTTAGCCATTCCTAAATATCTATCATTAAAGATATCTGTAGGGGGAACGCAGAATATAGTCTTACCCATCTTATATGAATAGTTTGCAGTGATTAAAGCACCACTACCTAAAGATGCCTCTGTAATGAGTGTACCGTTTCCCAACCCTGCTAAGATTCTATTGCGTTTAGGAAAGTTACCTCTGTAAGGCTTATCATCTGGGAGTTGCTCAGTCAATATCAAGCCACCGAACTTTAAGATATCTTTTTTTAATAGTACGTTTTCCTTTGGATATTCATGGTCTATGCCACACGCTACCACCGATATTGTAGGTAATCCCAACTCAACGGAACATCTATGAGATATGCTATCGACACCCAATGCAAGACCACTTATCAATAAGAAACCATTTTTTAAAAGGTCATTGCATAGAGCTTTAGTCACCCTAACGGTATAGTCCGATGGATTTCTAGTACCCACCACAGTTAAAAGCTTATCGTACTTTAATAGATTTAAATTTCCTCTATAGAACAGTACACACGGTGGATTATGAATATCTCTTAAAGAGTCAGGGTATTCATCATCGGAATAGCAAACAACCCTAATGCCATTTTTTAAGCTATCGACTAACAGTTGCTTTGCCGATTTTACATCGACGTTTTTTTTCTTTACAGTATCATGAGATTGTACATATCTGCAAGTTTCCTCAACGGTGTTGTGTCTATTAACGTATTCCCATATTATTGGATTCCCTACACCTAAAGACATAACAAGCCATATCCAACATACTTGACGACTATACTTAGCGTTAATATTCATTGCTCATCTTCCACATAATAATTCCCGATGCCATTGCCACATTCAATGAATCTATACTACCATTCATTTCAATAGTAATAGATTTATCGCAGTATGTAGTTACTTCTTTAGGAAGGCCATTGCCCTCGTTACCTACTATTATAGCAGTACCTCCCATAAAAGATTCTTCTTTAACGTAGTTAGAACTATCTATGACTGCCGAATAGGTAGTTATACCGTTAAGCTTAAAACTATCTAAAAGTTTAAATATATCGTCATAAACGTAATGGTTTATCCTAAAGATAGAACCCATAGTAGAACGTATAACCTTAGGACTATATAAGTCACACGATTGTGACATAATGACACCATCTAAACCAAATGCATCGGCAGTTCTAATAATCATGCCAACGTTTCCGGGGTCTTGTACTTGATGCAATACTATATACTTTCCATTGGATTTAAAGACAATACCATCATCTTTAGGAATCTCACAGATTGCAAACACTCCTTGAGTATTCTCCGTAGAAGATATCTTACAAGCGAGTTCATTTGAGATAATAAACGGTTTTGTTATGTTCAAATCAACTAACTTTTGGCAATACCTTTCATAGGCATCTTCCGATATCAACACTTGAGTTATTGGAGCATTTTGCACAATAGCATCTAATACTATTCTGTACCCTTCAAGCACAAAGAGGTTGTACTTTTTTCTATCCTTGCGATAGTTTGCGAGTTTAGTATATAACTTTATAGTAGCATTATCCTTAGACCTTATAACTTCCACTAGAACACTTCCTTTCGTATAGACAGAACAATGGTTAAACGAAAACACGCTCCGACCATTAGAAAAGAGCGTGTTTTTATCCAAACGATTCATGTGTGAACTACCCATTGTTTAAAGCCAATGGGTTTCCTGCTTCATTGACCTCGTAACCTACTATCTCCACAGGAATAAATTTGGACAGTATCTGCCCAATTTATTTATTTGTATTATTTAAAGAGCAGCCTTAGCCTTTTCAACGATAGCAGTAAAACCTGCAGGGTCATTAATAGCAATTTCAGATAACATCTTTCTATTTAAAGTGATGCCAGCCTTTTTAACGCCATTCATGAAAGTAGAATAGTTCATACCGTTTAGCTTAGTAGCAGCAGAGATTCTAGCAATCCAAAGTTGTCTAAAGTTTCTCTTCTTCTGTTTTCTACCAATATAGGCATAGTTACCAGACTTCATAACGGCTTGTTTAGCCATTTTAAAGTGTTTACTCTTAGCACCCCAATAACCCTTAGCAAGTTTTAGAGTTTTATTTCTTCTTTTGCGAGTCATCATCGCACCTTTTACACGTGCCATATATAATTCAAGCCTCCGTTATTTTATAGTTTATTTATATATTTTTTCAATCCACGCTCGGTATATTATCGGAGTGCAATGTACATACATTGGTACACGTGAATTGATTTCGTGTCAGTGGGGAATACCGATTTTTCTCCGTCCACCACTGCCGTTAAGTTTCCTTATGTTGAGCGTATACGCTCGTTAATATGCAAAAGGTCACTTAATTTACTTGTAAGGAACTAACTCTCTAATAACTGGAGCATTAGCAGAACTTGCAACGCCCATGTTACGAGCTATTCTCTTACGCTTATGAGCCTTTTGAGTTAATCTATGTCTTTTATTAGTATGTTGATATTTAACCTTACCATTCTTAGTAACTTTAAAGCGTTTTTTAGCACCTGAATGAGTTTTAACCTTAACCTTTGCCATATTTAAAAATATCCTCCTTCTATTTTGATGCCTTAGGAGAAACGAACATTACTAAAGAACGTCCTTCCATCTTGGCAGGCTTTTCAACTGAGCCAAATTCCGAACAAGCCTCTTTAAAGCGTTCCAAAAGTTCCATACCCAACTCTGGGTGAGCGATAGCACGCTTACGAAACCTTACTGATACCTTTAGTTTATCACCCGACTTTAAAAACTTTGAAGCTTGATTAACCTTAGTGTTAAAGTCGTTAGTATCTATAGTAGAGAACATTCTAATCTCTTTTACTTCGACCACTTTTTGATTCTTCTTAGCTTCCTTTTCACGTTTAGTCTGTTCAAAACAATACTTGCCGTAGTCTAAAATACGGCATACTGGCGGAGTCGCTTGTGGAGCAATCTTAACCAAATCAAGATTACTATCATATGCAATCTTCATTGCCTCTCTAGCGGACATAACACCTAGTTTAGTTCCGTCAACGCCGATAACGAGAATTTCTTTATCTCTAATCTCTTCGTTGATTTGAAGTTCCTTATTAGCTATAGTTCAGCACCTCCATAAAAAGCCTAAAAACATATTTAATAAACTACCCATTGTCTAAAGCAAGTGGGACTTTTAAAAATTTTGAGTGCAGTAACACACAGTTCTGCACTCAAAAATACTAACGTACAACGTACGAAAAATACTCTAATAAAGTGACCGCTTTGGATACTTCAACCTTGCGGTGAGAACTGGGTTCTGCTTAATACCTAAGTTAGTATAATCCAAATTTTGATATTTGTCAATACATTTTCAAAAAAGTTCACAGTTTGTTAATATTTAATCAGAAACTATAACTCTTTTTAGAATAAACACATCTGCAGAGTTTATGATTCCATCATTGTTTAGGTCACTATTAGTTTTACATATCGCATCGATATCCATTAAACCAAGGGTATACCTCTTTAATGCGAGTAGGTCTGCACTGTTTACAAGACCATTATCATTTACATCACCTAATAGAGTATTTTCCACACTAACTTCATTATAGACTAACCTATCCCAATATGGATACTTTTCTTGATACTCTGCTAAGGTAGTCCTATTAACTCCGTTATTGTTCGCTGGGTCGCATATAAAGAAATCTTCTGCAGAGAAGTTCACACCATCACCTGAATAGCCCTTTACTACCACCCAATGGTTAGTAGAAGAACGTCCGTTGTAGGTAGAGTATCCACCGAATATTACTGGGCCATTCTGTAGCTTTTCATATAAGGTTTTAAATAAAGCTTGTGTATTCTTTTGATTAGACGCTATCTCACCATTTCCACCATACAAAGAAGTACTTCCATAGACTGTCCAACCATAGTTACTAGCACTCTTAGGCACAGACATAGCAGCACTATACGATGCTGAATAGACTACACCTATACCAGTATCACTAGAGTATGTATTCATCATTTGGTTTGGATATATCTCATAGCCAACCTCATAAGAACGCATCATAGCGAAACAACATATTAAGCAACCTACCCAACCCATAGTTTCAGAACTGTTGTTAATCTTTAAAGATGACCATTCTAAAGCCAATGGGCCACTCTGCTTAAATAGAGGGACGTCATAGTCGATATTCACAGTATCTTCACTAGATTCTCTGCTACCATTGAAAGTAAACATAGCATTGGTTACAAAAGCCTCTTGAGTAAACGTTCCCTTACCATCACAGAAGAATGCATACTCATCATCTGTAGATACATATGTACCAGTATAATCCGTCTGTAATACTGCCACATAGTTGCCCTCATCTAAACCTTCAACGTATCCAACGCCGTCATCGTTGCATACAAAAGAGCAGACAAAAGTATCTTCAAAGTCATCATATATGTAATTCTTATTGATATCTACATATACAGAATACTCTGCACCACTGGGAGCGTTTACGATTTTAAAAGTTCCGTTAGCATCAATATCTTGAGCGAATACGTTAGTACTCATAGTAGAGGTCACTAATAGTACACTAAGTAAAGATGCTATCCTTGTTCTTATACCCATAACACATCAAAATCCCTTCCAATTAGATATACTATTATTATACCACGAAATCGTTTAATTAGATAGTATGCAATATGTACAAAAATACGAACGTTTTTAACACACATAAGTATATTTTGTATTTTTTTAGTGGTCAAATTAAATTATGCTCATATTAATATCTCTAATGAAAAATTTTTCTTGACTGTTATACCCATTTGAGGTATAATTTAGATTGACCTAACATTTAAAGGAGGATTTTTATGGGTAAAGATAATTCTAAGGCTAATGAATATGCCGAAAAAAAGTATAATGAACGTCCACAGTTTCCAAAAAGAGCAGTAATCACTGGTGGTATGCCCTATGGAAATAAGCAACTCCATTTTGGACACATAGGTGGTGTTTTTGTATTCGCTGATGTATTCGCTAGATTCTTACGTGATAGAATAGGTAAAGATAATGTAATATTTGTATCTGGTACAGATTGCTACGGCTCACCTATTGCAGAAAGCTATAGAAAGCTCTGTGAGAATGAAGGATTCACTGGTAGTATTCAAGACTTTGTAAGGTCTAACCATGAAGCTCAAAAACACACTCTTGATGACTATAACATCAGTTTAAACCTATTTGGAGCATCGGGGCTAGATAGAACTTCTGAAGTACATCATGAAGTAACAGATAAACTAATTAGACAACTCTATAATGACGGACACCTTAAAAAGATTACTACTAAACAGTTCTTCGATGAAAAGGCTGGAGTATTCTTAAACGGTAGACAGGTTATAGGTAAATGTCCAATAGAGAACTGCCAATCGGAAAAAGGTTACGCTGACGAATGTGACTTAGGACATCAATATATGCCCGAACAGTTACTTGAACCTAAAAGTACTCTAACTGGAGAAAAACCCATCATGAAAGATGTTGTAAACTGGTACTTTGACCTACCTAAGTACAATAACCTATTAAAAGAATATACCTCTAGGATAAAACGTCAGAAGAATGTTAGACCTTTAGTATCTAAAACTATAGACGAGTTTCTAAAGAAACCCGAAATATACATTAAGAAAGAGTTTAAAGAGGTCTATGAAAGTGTTAAAGACCAACTTGCTCCACACGAACTCATTCCAGAGGGTAAAAAGCCATCATTTACCATAGTATTTGACAGATTAGAAGATAGTGATAAGGCTACAGAGATACTATCGGCTAATGGTGTAAGGTATCGTACTGGTAAGACGTTAGTTCCATTCCGACTAACTGGTAACATTGAATGGGGCGTACCTGCTCCAAGCTTAGAGGGAGAAGAGAATCTAACCGTTTGGGTGTGGCCTGAAAGTCTATGGGCACCAATATCGTTTACTATAGCATATCTTGAAAGCATCGGCAAGGATACCAACGAATGGAAAGACTATTGGTGTTCTAAAGATTCTCAAGTGTATCAGTTCATAGGTCAAGACAACATATACTTCTATGGTGTTGCCGAGATGGGTCTATTTATGGCTTTACAAGGTAAAGATGGCATAACATCTGACCCTAAAGATGGTGACCTACAGTTGCCTATATTGATGGCAAACAACCATATACTATTCCTAGATAAAAAAGCTAGTTCTAGTAGTAACATTAAGCCTCCAATGGCGAGTGAACTATTAAACTACTACACCGCTGAACAGCTAAGAATGCACTATTTAGGCTTAGGTTTAGGTCAAAAGAGCGTAAGTTTCCAACCAAAACCATTAAATCCTAATGCTAACCCTAAAGATAGTGACCCCGTAGTTAAAGACGGTTTCTTGTTATCCAACGTGTTTAACAGAATCATTAGAACTTGTATATATAAGGTTCAAGAATGTTACGATGGCTATATGCCTCTAGGTGAAGTATCGGAAGATATCCTTGAGATGTCAAGAAAAGCAATCTTAGACTTTGAAAGGTTTATGTACCGTTTTGAATTCCATCAAACCACATACGTACTAGATACCTATATTCGTAAGTCAAGTAAGTATATGGTTAAAAATCTAAACGACGCCGATAAGCAGAACGATGACCAACTTAGAAAGCAGATTCTAATAAATATGTTCCATATTATTAAGACGGCTAGTATACTGTTACACTCTATGACTCCTAACGGCACTGAAAAGGTTCTTGAATATTTAAACCTATCTGAAGATGCTAATAAAAAATTTTGGTGTTGGGACTACATATTCGATACTCTACAGACTCTATGCCCTAACGAAGATACTCACAAATTAAAGTTCTTGCCTCCTAGAACAGACTTCTTTACTCGTCACCCATCGCAGTTTGAAAACAACGATACAGAGTAATTTTGGATATTTTTTGTATGATTACACAATTTTAGATATTTAATATTATTTTTTTCTACAAATTAGTATAGTCTATATTGACTTATCTTCCAATTTGATATATAATAATAGTATAGTTTGAAATAAGTTTTATTAATTCGACCATTAATATAAAAAGAATCTTCATGATTACCATAGGCTCGGAAAGTTTTGGGGAAACTTTCCGAGTTTCTATATATATATCTAACGTTTGTATATATCTTCTAACCATTCAACGCACTTGAACTTAAGTTCATATCTCTCATGGTTTTCTAAGATATCCACAGTATCATCATCGAAGTAATCTTCTACTACGTCTTGAGTATCACCACTAACTGCCGAAACACACATAGCTGGATACATCACACACCACCAATTATGACCTTCAGCACTTCCAATAGTCACTCTAATGGCATCATAATAGCCACTAGGCATAATAATACTATCGTAAGTGCGGTCATCGAACTGCATATTAGTTAGTTCAGCTTGTACAGTATAGTCATAACCATTTTCTATAACCACATCTTGAGCTATCTGTTGAATCAAGTCTAACTTCTGTGATACTTGTGCCTCTGCGTCATCTATGTTAGAGCAATCCCCAAATATTTCCTCAGAACTTTCCAATAAAGCATCACGTACTTTCAGCTTTAACTCTTGGTCTTCTTGACTATCAGAGTTTGCCAATATGTGCATACGAAGAACGTTTTCTTGTAAACTATCGTAGGTAGATTTAAACTCTACTAAACACGATACCATAACCGTAAGTACTATTCCAATCGCCATAGATATTTCTATTAACTTTACTTTCATGACCAATCACCTCGATGTTAATTATTGGATATTAATTCTAAGATATACAGTAGAGAAGATTTTTTTTAAAGATATAAATATGTAAAAAATCCCATAGGTTTTATAACCTATGGGATTAAATATGTTTAAGATATGTTGTTATGGCAATTGAATCTCTTGTAAGTCCTTAGGTGGTAGAGGTTTAGTACTATCCTTAACGAACTTCTTAACCTCTTGAGTAGCCTTAGCTATAGGAATATTAGTACCGGCACCAGCAACACAACCCCCAGGGCAAGCCATACCCTCGATTAAATAGCCATCTTTCTTACCTGCTTTAGCGAGTAATAACATAGTCTGACAGTTAGAAAGACTTTCAGCGTGTTCAATATATACTTCTGTATTAGGGTAATACTCATCGATACACTTTTCTATCGCACTAGCAACACCCGTAGCGACAGCATAGCCTCTACCAGCACCTGTAGCATCGTGGATAGGTTCTTCCTTGTCATAAGAAGAGATATCTATTCCCTTAGCATCGAACATAGCACCCAACTCTTCAAATGTGATAACGAAATCTACGTCACTACGTACACTAGTACGCATAGCCTCTAACTTCTTAGATGCACATGGCCCTATGAATACTACTCTAGCGTTAGGGTGTTTCTGTTTAATAGTTCTAGCCGTAGCCACCATAGGAGTTAATGCGGTAGATACAGTTTCTACTAGGTTTGGAAGTGTTCTCTTAGCCAACATAGACCAAGATGGACAACATGATGTTAATAGAAAAGGCAGTTTACCCGTTTTAACCTCATTTACGTAGTGATGTGCTTCAGTAACTGCACCTATATCTGCACCAAGAGCAACTTCAAAGACGTCACTAAAGCCTAGTTCCATCAATGCAGACTTTATATTCCAAAGGGATTTATTTCCAAACTGACCTATTATAGCTGGAGCAACCTCTGCTATAAGTTCGTCGCCTTTCTTCATGGATTGTATTAGTTGGAATATCTGTGATTTATCTGCAATAGCTCCAAATGGACAGCTTACCATACATTGTCCACACGATACGCACTTATCGACATTGATTTTAGCTCTACCATGCTCATCACTCTCTATAGCCTTAACACCGCATACTACGGTACAAGGTCTAACCTTTTTAGCTATAGCATCGTATGGGCAGATTGCCTTACACTTTCCACACTTTATACACTTATCTTGGTCTATATACGATTTGCCATTCTTAATGGAGATAGCTCCCTTAGGACAGACCTCAACGCATGGGTGTGCAATACAACCATGACATTGGTCAGATACTACATACTTATTCTGTTCACACATATCACAAGCCGATGGTATTACTTGCATTAGTGGTGGTTCATAATACTTATCAGATACATTACTTTCAGTTAGACCACTAGTAACGTGTACTGGTTGGTCTTCTGGACGTAATGACATACCCATCGCTAAACGAACCCTCTCCGAGGCTATAGCCCTCTCTCTATAGATGCTTTCACGATATAACGGAACGTCCCCAGGAGTAATCTTATAAGGTATAGCCTCAATATCATCGTTAATATTATTCGAGTAGAACGCTACCTTC
>Ga0192276_1053_pt1 | contig 30011 bp, 29 predicted proteins | sample Koala_Koa24_I3_FD_131263 | JGI IMG/M metagenome (GOLD analysis project Ga0192276, IMG submission 131263) | Enriched cells from koala feces incubated with labeled cellulose particles, San Francisco Zoo, California, United States - Koala_Koa2-4_I3 ...
CCGAAAAAGTAGACCTTATCAATCAAAGAAAATCCCCGATTCAGGACGAGTACATAGAAAAATACCTTGCAGAGAAAGAGTTGGATTTAACGGCAACTTTAGACGGCGCATCAGCCTACAAAAACGCCGATTTCGTCATAATCGCTGCCCCAACCAAATACGACAGCAAGAAGAACTTTTTTGACACCAGCGCAGTCGAGGACGTAATTAAGCTCGTCATGGAGAATAACCCGAGCGCCATCATGGTCATTAAGTCTACGATTCCGGTTGGCTACACTGCAAGTATTAGAGAAAAGTTCCACTGCGACAACATCATTTTCAGCCCTGAGTTCCTGAGAGAATCCAAGGCTCTTTACGATAATCTTTATCCGTCGAGAATCATCGTCGGCACTGATGTCAACAATCCAAGACTTGTAGAAGCCGCAAACACCTTCGCTGGACTTCTCCAAGAGGGTGCAATCAAAGAGAATATCGACACCCTCATCATGGGCTTCACGGAAGCAGAGGCAGTCAAGCTTTTCGCCAACACCTACCTCGCTCTCCGTGTCAGCTACTTCAACGAACTCGATACCTACGCCGAGATGAAAGGCTTGAACACCCAGCAGATTATAGAAGGCGTCTGCCTCGACCCGAGAATCGGCTCCCATTACAATAACCCAAGCTTCGGATATGGCGGATATTGTCTGCCAAAAGACACAAAGCAGCTCCTTGCTAACTATGAGGACGTGCCTGAAAACCTCATTCAGGCGATAGTCGAATCAAACAGAACGAGAAAAGACTTCATTGCCAATCGTGTATTGGAACTCGCCGGCGCATATGAGGCAAATGACGGCTGGAACGAAGCAAAGGAGAAACAAGTAATCATCGGCGTTTATCGCCTTACCATGAAGAGTAATTCGGACAACTTCCGCCAGTCCTCAATTCAGGGCGTTATGAAGCGCATCAAAGCCAAAGGCGCAACTGTGATTATCTATGAGCCGACCCTTGAGGATGGTAGCACATTCTTCGGTAGCGTTGTTGTGAACGACCTTGCAAAGTTCAAAGAGCAGTCACAGGCGATTATAGCTAACCGTTATAACTCGGAGCTTGATGATGTGAAAGAAAAAGTATATACACGCGATCTTTTCCAGCGTGACTAACAACAGCTCTCATATAAGGGATTGAAAACAATGCGAATTCTATTAGTAAATTACAGATATTTTGTCTCCGGCGGTCCGGAGAAATATATGTTTAATATAAAGAGAATACTGGAAGAACACGGACACGAGGTTATTCCGTTCTCTATTCATTCCAATAAAAATGTGGAAACAGAGTATTCAAAATACTTTGTGGAGCCAATAGGTAGCCGTGATGCTACATACTTTGATGAGTACAAAAAAACTCCGAAAACAATCTGGCAGATGATCACCAGAAGCGTTTATTCACTGGAAGTAAAGAAAGCAATCAAAAAGGAGATTGCAGACGTAAAGCCGGACATCGTTTACACAATTCATTTTGTGAACAAGCTCTCTCCAAGTGTACTGAAAGGCGCAAAAGAAATGGGTGTGCCTGTTGTTTCCAGACTGTCTGATTATTTTATGCTTTGTCCACGGTTTGACTTTCTGCATGACAAGAAAATCTGTGAGGATTGTTTGACCTGTGGCTATAAGTCTTGTATCAAGTATCGCTGCGTAAAGGGATCACTTCCTACGTCGCTGATAAGAGTTTTTTCTATGAAAGTACACGGATGGATGCATGTGTATGATAATGTTGATGCCTTTGTCACACCATCGAACTTCCTAAAACAGAAGTTAGTAGAGAACGGTTACGATGCAGACAAGATTTACTGCATCCCTACATTTACAACGAGCAAGACGGAAGTCGGTGAGCTTGTTGTAGGAACCTATGGATTGTACTTCGGACGCATCGATGAAGAAAAAGGCGTAGAGACAGCCGTAAAAGCTTATGAGAAGATGCCAGACAGAGTGCTGAAAATCATGGGAAATGATGATACGGATGAGGGAAAGAAATTAAAGGCATATGTACAGAAGCACGGTATTAAGAACATAGAGTTTCTTGGATATAAGTCCGGCGCTGAATTGGAAGAAGTTATCAAAGGGGCGAGATTTACTCTTATTCCTTCAATCTGGTATGACAACCTTCCGAACACAGCACTTGAATCATTTCAGTACTCCAAGCCTGTCATTGCAAGCAATATCGGCAGCTTACCAGAACTCGTTGAAGACGGAGTGAACGGATACCTGTTTGAAGCCGGAAATGCGGAACAGTTGGCGGAGAAAATAAAGTTGCTGGATGATGACAAGAAAGTGGCGGACATGGGTGCTAAGAGCAGAAGCAAATTAGAGGACAGATTTGCTCCGGAGAAGCACTATCGGGATTTAATGGACTTATTTAAAAAGGTCAAGGGCTAGTTATGAAGAAACAGTGGGTTTTAATAAAATTATTTGTGTTGTCAGTACTTGGTAAGAATGAGAAAAAAGCTGATGTCATAAAGAAAGCAAATATATATAGGAGGTTTGAGGGGGGTACTACCATCCAAGCTGGATTCCTGCCCATCCTGAATTAATTAGTAAAGGAAATAATTTAACTATTTCTGCTGACTTGAGGTTATATGAGCTCGATTTAATTAAAATAAAATTTAATAATGATGAAGATTACATATGATCACGCATTAAGTACTACACGGGTGAAATTACAATTGAAGATAATGTTTTACTAGGTGCCAGAAGCATTATTATGTACAACGTAACAGTGGGCAGAAATGCTATTGTGGCTGCGGGAAGTGTTGTAACGAAGGATGTCCCACCATATTCGATTGTAGGAGGCAATCCGGCAAAGGTTATCGGTGACACACGTAATCTATTAAAAAAGAGACTTGAGTATAGCGGTGAGGATGTCAGCGATTTTTGTTATGAGAATTTATTTAAGAATGAGTGAGGCTGAAAGATGAATGTCTTAAAAAAGGTTAAAAACAACCCCGAAAAAATAATTTATGGGCTGTGGTGTGGGGGGTACTCGATTGGATGAGTGACGAGCAATATGTCAGACTTGCCTATCGCCTCGCATTTGGGAGAAAACTTAATCTCGATAATCCACAGGCTTTCACAGAAAAAATTAATTGGTATAAGCTCAATTGGCGTGACCCTCTCGCAAAAAAATGCGCTGATAAGTATGAAGTAAGAGAATATGTCAGGGAGACTGTTGGAGACAAATATCTAAACGATATGTTCGGACTTTGGAACAATGTGGATGAAATTGACTATTCATCACTACCTAAAAAGTTTGTACTTAAGCCGACAAATGGAAGCGGAGATGTTCTGATTTGTGAGGACAAAGATCACTTTGATTGGGAAAAGGGCAAGAAAGTCTTACAGCAATACTTTAAGCGACATTTTTCGGGAAAGACAAAGGAATGGGCATATTATGACCTACCATACAGAATTATCGGAGAGAGGTATATTGAAAGTTCCTATGAAAACCAGATTAAGGATTACAAATTCTTTTGCTTTGAAGGAGAGCCTAAGTTTTTGTTTGTTGCATCTGAACGTGGAACAGAGCATTTGAAATTCGACTTCTTCGATATGGACTGGAATTGGCTCCCAGTGACAAACGGTCATGAGCATAATCCGAATCTGAAAAAGCCGGAACTGTTTGATGAGATGGTAGAAGTAGCAAGAAAGCTATCAGCGGCATTTCCACATGTGCGTGTAGACTTATACGAAGAAGAAGGAAGAGTATTTTTCGGAGAATTAACTTTCTATCATTTTGGTGGATTTACAAAGTTTGAACCAGATAGTTGGGATTTTGAGTTTGGAAAGTATTTTGATATCAGTAAAGTACCAGTGAGTAAAGAAGTCTAAATTGGCTGACACGTCAATTATGACCTTTTTAAAGGAGTTAAAAAACTATGGCAGAGAAGAAATTAAATGGAACAGTAATCGTTACATATCGGTGCAACGCCCGTTGCTCTATGTGCAATCGTTATAAAGCACCCTCAAAGCCGGAGGAAGAAATCAGCATCGAAACAATCAAGAAGCTGCCTCTGATGTATTTTACGAACATCACCGGTGGTGAACCGTTCATCAGAACGGATTTGAGAGATATAGTTGCCGAACTTCGGAAAAAGAGCGATCGTATCGTTATTTCAACCAACGGATTCTTTACAGACCGTATTGTCGCACTTTGTAAAGAATTCCCCGACGTTGGCATTCGTATTTCTATCGAGGGATTGGAGCAGACCAATAATGAAATTCGCGGTCTTCAAAACGGCTATCAGCGTGGTTACGGCACTCTGAAAAAACTCGTGGAGATGGGAATTAAAGATGTCGGCTTTGGAATGACTGTCCAAGATAAAAATGCTCCCGATCTCGTGCCACTATATAAAATCTCCGATGAAATGGGAATGGAGTTCGCTACAGCATCTTTGCACAACAGCTTCTACTTCGTGGAGTCGAAGAATATCATTCATGACCGTCCAATGGTAGCGAAGAACTTTGAGGATTTGGTAAATGAGCTCCTTCGCTCAAACAGCCCGAAAAAATGGTTCAGAGCTTACTTCAACCACGGTCTGATTAACTACATCTATGGTCAGCCGAGACTTTTGCCCTGTGACATGAGCTTTGATACGTTCTTCATTGATCCTTATGGAGATGTAATGCCTTGCAACGGTACGAAGGATAAAGAGGTCATGGGCAATCTGAATACACAGACTTGGGATGAGCTGTGGAACAGTCCGGAGGCGAAAGAAGTCCGTAAGAAAGTACGTTGCTGTGACCGTCAGTGCTGGATGATTGGTAGCGTCAGCCCTGCTATGCACAAGTACTTCTTGAAGCCTGCATGGTGGGTAGTAAAACATAAAGCAAAAGCTCTCTTCACCAAACATCCGTATTCCATGTATGAGAACAAGATTTGCCGTGATTACCGTGACGGTAAGGTTACCAAAGAAGAGCTTGATAAGTGTAGCACCTGTGATTTGGCGGCTGTGATTAATGATGGCTTGAGTGCGGCATCGAAAGAGCAACTGAAGGGTAAGACCGGCGAAGAGATTGTGGATGCGGATATTGCGGCGCAGATGAAGAAGTAGAATTAAGAGAGTGTGGCAATATGAAAACTAAATTATTGGTAGTGGGGCTATCACTCTATAATGGCGGAGCTGAGAAAAGCCTGGTTAATTTTTTGAATTTACTTGATTATTCACAATATGAGGTTGATTTATTACTTTTTAGAGCAGAAGGACTGTTTTTGAAGCAGGTTCCCGAACAAGTAAATATTATTGATACACCCACATCATTAAAATATTGTTATGTAAACATAGACAGCAAAGGGATAAAGTCAGCTACTGCAATCAAATCTACGGTCATTAGATACGCAGGAAGTCTTGCAATGAAATTTTCCAAAGGGTCAGATTATAAGAAAAGACAGTATAGATGGGAGAATTTCTATAAGAATACTATACAGCACTTGGAAAAATCTTACGATGTTGCAATGGCGTATGCCCATGGTGAGCCATCCTGGTACGTTATGGACAAAGTAAACGCAAGAAAGAAAATTTTGTGGGTACATAATGACTATAGCCAATTTAAGAGTGATATTTCAATAGAGGCTGGGTATTTTTCCAGAGCGGACTTTGTGGTTAGCATCTCGGAAAAATGTGTTGATATTTTGAAAGAGTTTTTCCCGTCTTTGCAAAATAAGTTCTTGGTTCTCCCTAATCTTACATCCGGAGAACTTGTCAGAAAAATGTCAAATGAATATGTGCCAGAAGAAATGGACGGAACATTTACGATTTTATCCATAGGCAGGTTATCAAAACAGAAAGGTTTTGATTACGCGATTGACGCGGCAAGCATTTTAAAAGACAAAGGATTAAAGTTCAAGTGGTTGGTTTTGGGAGATGGAGAATTAGAGGACGAATTGAACTCGCAGATAAAGGAAAAACAAGTGAGTGATTGTTTTTTCCTTCTTGGGGTTAGAGAAAACCCTTACGTTTATATAAAAAACTGCGATATTTTTGCTCAAACGTCGAGGTTTGAAGGAAAGTCTGTTGTTATAGATGAAGCAAAAATATTGGCAAAACCTATTCTTGTTACCAATTACCCTACGGTGCAAGATCAAATAACGAATGTAAAAGAAGGCATAATAGTCGATATCACTCCTGTAGCTATAGCTGAGGGCTTGGAGTCCCTGATAGAAGACCCAGATAAAAGAGATGAATTGTCAGGATATTTGGGAGAACATGAATATGGAAATCAAAGCGAAATAGACAAGTATATTGCTTTGTTCAAATCTTAATATGAAGAGATGAGTATGAAAAAGGTTTTAATTGTAATTCAGGATATGGAAAGCGGTGGAGCGCAAAAAAGTTTGCTTTCCTTTCTTAAAAATCTAGAAAAAAAGAATATAGGGAAATGTATCATATTGACCTCCTCGTGGCGAAACCTACAGGAGCGTTCATGAAGCAATTGCCATCGTATATTACGCTTATCGAATCTCCGAGAGCACTATTATGGATGTCAACCCCCAAGGGCGATACAATATTGCGTGGTAATGCATCATTTATAGGGATTATTGGAAAATTAACCTGGAAAATACGAAATATATGTGGATTGTTTCAGAAGGGTTTAAATGAGGAGCAAAAACTCTGGCAGAATTGGAAAATGTTAATACCTAAATTAAGCCAAAAGTATGATATTGCAGTATCATATATGAATGGTTTCCCAAACTATTATTTGATTGACAAGGTTCAGGCTGATAAAAAGGTTTTGTGGATACATAATGAATACCAAAAACTTAATTATGAACGGAATTATGATCATTATTATTATAATGCAAGTAATCTTATTATAACGATTTCAGATACATGTTTGAATAGTTTTGTGGATGTTTTTCCAGAATTTAGAAGAAAAATCGGTGTACTGGAAAATATAACGAATCGTTCGGAAATATTGTTAAAAGGAAATGAGAAAACAATAACGGAATTTGATGACACACATAAATTGAAAATATTGTCAGTCGGGCGACTCTGTGAACAAAAAGGGTTTGATCTTGCAATAATGGCTGCTGAGATTCTGAAGCAAAAAGGAATCTCCTTTCTATGGATCGTTCTCGGAGAAGGCCCGGACAGGTATACTCTTCAAGAATTGATAGACGATAAAGGCTTAAATGAAGATTTTAAATTGATTGGCATACGGGAGAATCCGTATGTTTACATAAACAAATGCGACATTTTCATACAGTCTTCCAGGTACGAAGGAAAATCAATTGTTTTGGATGAAGCGAAAGTGTTCTGCAAACCAATTGTAGTAACAAGATATCCAACAGTTTATGATAATATTACTGATGGCAAAACTGGGATTATCGTTGACATGCACCCTAGGGCAATAGCGAAAGGCGTTGCCGATTTGGTTAGGGATTCTAGTATAGGTGAGAGATTGAGAAAGAATCTTTATGATAACACTATAGGCAATGAAGGAGAAATTGACAGATACATCAATGTGATGTTTTGAATCTTGTGGGTAGGAGTTATAATGAAAGTTCTTTTTGTGATTAATGATTTGGGATGCGGCGGTGCCCAAAAAAGCCTTGTTTCATTGTTGAATAGCATAGAATTCCAGAAAGAAGATAGTGTAGATTTGCTTGTATTGGATCAGGAGAATAGATTTTTTGACGAGATACCAGAAGAAATAAAAATGTTAAGTTGTTCAGATGAGATACGAGCAATGTTTATGCCATTTGGCATCGTCATTAAATCCGACTTAAAGATAGCAGCAAAAACAAAAGGCATTATTTCTAAAATCTTACTGAAACTTGATTTTAGAAAAAAAGATGACAATGTACAAAAAATTTGGCGTTCCTGGAGATTATTTATTCCTAAGATGGAAAGCACATATGATTTAGCTATATCATATGTGGATGGGTTTGCGAACTATTACGTTATTGATAAAATAAGAGCAACAAGAAAGATATTATGGGTACATAATGAATATGAGAAATTAACTTACAATCCACAGTATGACATGAAATATTTTTCAGAGGCAGAAAAGATCGTAACTATTTCGGATTCGTGTGTAGATAGCTTGAAGAATACGTTCCCTGAAATAGCTGAGAAATTCATGATGCTTCCAAATTTGTCATCTAAGGAACTTATTTGGAAGCAGTCAGATGTCGGAATACCAGACGAGTATAAGGGCCGAAAAAATATTCTGGTGTCAATTGGCCGTTTAAACGCCCAAAAAGGTTTTGATATGGCTATTAAAGCCGCTGCAATTCTAAAGGATAAGGGAATTGATTTTTGCTGGTTTATTATTGGAGAAGGAGAGTTAAATGGTACACTGTCAGAACAAATTTCAATGAGTGGGCTAGAAAACTGCGTCCGACTTTTGGGAAATCGGAAAAATCCATATCCGTATATTAGATACAGCACAATCTTTGTTCAGCCATCAAGGTATGAAGGAAAGTCAATTGTTTTGGATGAAGCAAAAATTTTATTTAAACCAATTGTTACTACAAATTATACAACGGTGTTTGATTCAATTACTGACGATGTTACTGGTTCCATTGTGAATTTTAATGAGACTGATTTGGCTGAGGCTATCATGAGGTTATTATCTAATAAGGAGCTACAGAACAGGTATTGTGAAGCATTAAAAAATGAGCCTTCATCTTCGAATGTAGCACCATACTTGGATTTGTTTAGAATCAATAAATAGGAGGTTTGAAAATGCATACAGATTTAGAGCATACCGATTTGATGAATGACATAGTGATGCCATTGGCAGTTTTGCTGATTTACTTTCCGACATGTCTTTCTTATTATGCTCCAGGATTGGTGTCTGTTATCTATTTGGCACAGAAGTTTATTTTCTTGATATGTGCTCTAATGTTTTTACAATTGCGATTATATAGGAATAAAAGTTTTTATCTGATGTTTGGTTATATACTATGGATTATAATTGTAACCTATATTAATGGCGACTCGGTTCCTGAGTGGGGAAGTTATTTAAATCTTTTCTCGATTTATGTGGTGAGTGTTTATTGCCTAGAAACTAATCCTGTTAAGTATACTGGCTTTTTTTCACTTGTGCTGACATTACTCTTGCTTTTTAATACCCTGCTTTGGCAGGAAGGTGGAATGTATCAAAATGCCAATAGGCAGTACTGCTTTGTATTGGGAACAAAAACCAGTATGACTGAATATCAAATTGCTGCTTGCTGTTTTATATGGGTATACCATACCTTATTACCGAAAGAAAAAAAGGGAAAAGCATCAATAATGTATGGTGTTCTTCTTGCTAGTGTGATTCTTTGGAATATTAGACAGCCAGTAACAACTTCGGTTTTGTGTATTATTGCGTTCACAGTATTAATCATTATCCAGAAATATGAAAATAAAATTATGGAAATTGTTTTGAAATTGGGTTTTTGGATTCTACTAATATTTAATTTTGCAGTCGTGTTTTTTAACGCACAGATGTATTTTGCAAATTTCATCACAAACGTTCTGCATGAAAGTGCAGATTTGAATTCGAGAACCCCAATATGGCAGGTAGTATTGGCATATATTTATGAAAGTCCATGGATAGGGTATGGCGTAAATTCGAACACATATTTTTCATTTGATACAGGTACATCAAGCTATAATCAGGCAACTCATAATGGCTTATTGTTCTTTTTATTTATTGGCGGCATAATCGGCACAATATTAATATTGGTTTTATGCTATTTTTCATTAAAACAGTCCGGAGTAAATTCAACAATAGGAAAGATTGTGCACATTTCATTGATTTGTTTTAGTATCCTTTGGGTTTCAGAACAACTAAAAGGTTATAGCTTGTTTTTCCCTGTTGTTTTAGTTGGATTGTGCGCTAGCACCATTAGAGGGCATAAAGAGGAACCGTACATAGAATAGACTGATTTTATAAATTAATGATTGATGAAGGAATTGTGTACTATGGGAATGAAATCAGATGTGATAGGCTTATTGACATATCATCATACTTCAAATTTTGGTTCTATGCTACAAACATATGCGTTAGCACAAGCTATTACTGATTTGGGGTTTAAATATGAGATTATAGACTATAGAAATAAAGAAGTTGAAGGAAGAGAATTTTCTAAAGGCATATTAAGCAGTAGAACAATAAAAGAATTAAAAACCATTTAATTTATGACAAGTTCTTACATGCTAAAAGCAGGGAAATGAAGAGATTTCTTACAGATGTATTAGTTGTTTCAACTGAAAAATATGGCTCGGAAACAATCCACACTATTAAGGATAAGTATTTTTGTATAGTTGTAGGAAGTGATTTGGTTTGGGATTTTTCTATTAATGGCAATGATACTACGTATATGCTGGATTTCGCTGATGAAAATGTAAAGAAAGTTGCTTTTGCTTCTTCTGTTGGACGAGTATGGGAGCCGAGAGATATTGAAACTGTCGAAAAAATGTTAAATAGATTTTCATATATCGGCGTGAGGGAAAGGGCAATTCAAGATGTGTTGAATGAGGCTTTGTCAAAGCATGTCGATTTTGTGTGTGATCCGACAATGCTTATTCAACAAAGTGAATGGCGAAAAATGGCTGGAAGTCGTCAAGTACCTGGTAACTATATTTTATGTTATATGTCTAATGATGACTTGAGCATATACAGGGATGCTGTTGCATATGGGGAAGAACATGGATTAAAGGTTTATCTTATTTCATATAGCTGGGTGCCTGAAAACATGAAACCGATTCGACCTAATTCGATAGATGATTTCCTTTCCTTAGTATTATATGCTGATGCTGTTTTTACGGCTTCTTATCATGGGATGCTTTTTTCGTTATATTTCGAGAAGGAATTTTATTACTATAATCGAGGGTGGAGGGAACGTATGAGGTCAATCTCGGATTATCTTGGAATACAGAATTGCGAAACTTATCGTGGTGAGACAGTTCGACTCGATTATGATGTGATAAATTCCAAAATAGATAAATTCAGAGATAGTTCCTTGCAATTGCTCAAACATTATCTGTTGGATTGAATGTCAACTGTGTTTTTGGAGGACGAATATGGAAAAACAGACCAGTATTAAAGCTAACTTTTCATATAATCTAATATATTCAATAATAAATATAATTGTTCCACTAATTACAGCGCCATACACCTCACGTGTATTAGGAGCAGCGAACATAGGAATATATAGCTATACATATTCTTATGTTTCCACAGTTATTATGTTGGGGGCTTTGGGCACATCAACATATGGACAAAAGGAAATATCTGCTGTTCGTAATGACGTGGAACAAAGATCTACTGTTTTTTGGGAAGTTTATATTGTAAGGATTGCAGCTACGCTTATTGCGATACTATTATTCGTTCCATTTATGTATTCAAGTGGATACTTAAAATGGTTTTTAATTGAAATTCCATTTTTTATTGCTGCTCTGTTTGATGTTTCATGGTTTTTCCAGGGAATGGAGCAGTTTAAACTCATCGCTGTCCGAAATGCGCTCGTTAGAGTTGCCGGTGTAGTTTTGCTGCTTTTACTTGTAAAGACAGATGAGCATCTATGGATTTATCTGCTTATTATTGGTTTATCTCAGTTGATTGGAAATATGACCTATTGGCCTTATCTGAAAGGAAGAGTAATATGGTCTGGTTTAAGCTGGAACAGGATAGTAAAACACTTTAAAGGAGCACTTGTATATTTTATCCCTTCGATAGCTTATCAGATATATGCAGTATTAGATAAAGCTATGTTAGGTCTTCTTGTGGGGTCAGATTATGAAAACGGATATTATGAGCAGGCATATAAGATAATCAATATGATTATTACTGTTTTTACGTCGTACACCGTGGTAATGCGATCTAGAATGTCTTATCTGTTTGCAAAAAAGGATTATTCAGAAATCAAGAGCAGAATGGAGAAATCCGGGAATTTTATTGCCTTTCTGGTTTTTCCAATGGCAGCCGGACTGGCAGCAACAGCACGAGGACTTGTTCCGTGGTTCTTCGGTGAAGGGTATGATCAGGTTGTTATTTTATTGATTATTTTTAGCCCGATAATAATTTTTATGGGATATGTTCACCTTCTTGGCACACATTTACTTACCCCCAGTGGAAGGCAGAGAAAAAGTAATATAGCACAATGCGTAGCAGCGGTTGCAAATGTTATTATGAATGCTGTTTTGATTCCTATATATTATTCGGCTGGAGCTGCGATTGCTTCTGTTTTATCGCAGCTAATTATCTTGATTATTTATTTCCGGCATGTTCGCAGAGAATATACCGTTTTAGACGCATTCAGGACAGGTTGGAAGAAAATTGTGAGTGCTTTGATTATGTTTATAGTTGTATATACTGTGCAGATATATCTCCCAATTTCGATTTTTAGTTCTATGATAGAAGTTGGAATTGGGGTCGTGGTTTATATATGTGTTCTTCTGATTATTAGAGATGAATTCACAAGAACATCGATAGTAAATGTGCTAAAAAACGTTGAAGACAGATTCCATAAAAACTAAGAAAGGAATGGAAAACTGGATTTCCGAAAAAGCCTATGAAAAGAAATACAAAAATTAAGAACATTATCACATACTTGTTAATTGTTATCCTTGCTACCTTACTTGTTTGTATGCTTTATTATGAGAATGAACAGGAAAAGAAGGAAACAGTCAGATTGCAGCAACTTCAGGAAGAACAAGATGCAATACAGAAAGCTACTGAGGAATCAACAATGCTGACCTTATTTGAGGATGAATCCGTGAATTTGTTGGGTTCTTTTCAAGCGGTAAGAATTCTCAGTCATACGGATATTTCTCAGTGTGCCTCTTTTGTTTCCGGGTATTATTCTAATGCATCAATAAAATTTGATATTTCTGATATTATGCCAAAAACAGATGAGAGCAAGTTGTATATGCTTGTCTTTGAAGCGTACTCCGAGAGTTCATGCGTAAAGATTGCTGTTCAGATTGCTGGCGATACATCATACTATTATTTGACAAGCGAACCGTCAGCCTTCTATTTACCTATCAACGATTTTGAAAATTTTAGCATTACACTTATTTCTGATTTCCAGAATACATATATTGGGAACATACAGATAATAGAAACAGATGGCTTAAATTCTGGTATCTGTTATGGACAGTATTGCTTGTCAGATATTGTACATTACGCAGAAGAAGATACGGTGTCCTTAAATAGTTTGTCTGGAAGGGATATTCTCCTTGATGACGAATACTTGTATTATTTGAGCAATGATAAGCTAATTGTTTACAATGTTGATGATAATAATTTTACTGAAATAGGTACTTTAACTGAACTTGGTACTACTAGGCAGATGGATTTCATAGATGATTCTACAATGGTAATTACTGCAAGAGAAAATGATGTTTACTTTATTGATGTTAGTAATCCTGAAGAACCGTTTATTATCTCCACTTATGATAGCATGGATTTGGCAACAGGTGTCTCTGCCTGTGAAAACTATGTATTTATCTGCAGTCGATATTTCGGAGTCGAGGTAGTTGATGTATCAGATGTGACAAACCCACAGTGTGCATCAATTATCAGTACCGGTGCGGAATGCTATGATTGCTTATATTCTGACGGATATCTTTATATCAGTAATTGGAATTCCATGCAAGTGATGATATATGATGTTAGTAATCCTAATCAACCTAGTAAAAAGTATACGATAGACGTTGATGGAAAACCGGCGGGTTTAGCTATAGAGAATGGTACGTTGTTTGTTGCAACGGGGCAGAATTCGTCAAATGACAGTTCGACCATGCTTAGTAGTGGTTATGGTGCCGGACATGGTATGGAGATTTATGATGTTTCTGATCCGGAAAATGTTGAATGGTTATCGACAGTTAAGATTGATGGTCGATTGTTATATCTTTCGGTAGATCATTGGAATGTGCATATCTGTGGTGACTATGCTTTTCTTGCAAGTACCTACGGCGGCGTATTTATATATGATGTTTCCGATTTAAAAGATCCTGTGAGGATTGGAATGATTTCTACTCCGATAGAGTCAGACTCAAATTTGTATTATTATACAGAAAACGATACCTCCATTTTTCCATATGATGTAGATAAATACATCGAAGATCCAATTTCCTCTATTGCGTTTGGGGATGGAGTGGTGTATCTTGCCGGTTGGAGTACAGGTTTATATTCAATAGAGTTTGATTTTGCCGAGACCTCAAAAATCGAAATATGGGGGGTACTTCCTGAAAGTGACGGTTCATATTTTGAAAGCATAAATGAAACGCCATTAAAGTCTTCAGTATTATATACAAATGGGTGCTCTGTAAATGCTGTTGATATTGCTGATGATTATATTTACTTGGCTTGCGGTGACAATGGAGTGGAAATTATCAATAATAACGGCGAATTCATTTCTTCAATAGAAACTGCTGGAGCTGCACAGGACATCGTTCTGAAAGATGGATATGCATATGTTGCAGAGGGAAATTACGGAGTTGAGATTTATAAAGTAGATGGCGCCAAATTGTCATTGATTTCATCGTGGCAGTGTGAGCTTTCATCTGAAACCGTGACTGAAATTCGTATCATTGGAGATTATATGATTGCACAGACTGGCTGGACATATATAAGGGTGTTTGATATTTCTTTACCAAATCTTATAGAAGAAGTGGAATATATTAAGACAGGAACGATGTACCTAAAAAATCTTATCAATACGGATTCCGAAAGCAACTTCTTTGGTTTTTCAAATGGGACAGAATTAAAGCTGTATTCGATTACGGACTTGATGCAGGAAGTTGTTGCTGTAGATAATCCGCTTTATGGCGAAAGAAATGGAATCTGTGAATATGAAGATAAGCTTATTGCAATTTACAAGAATGGATATGTTATTGTGTCTATAAATGAAGTCCAGGCGGGAATAGATTTATCAGTTTTTGAAAAATATTCTCTGGGGGATGATTATCCATTAAAAGGTCTTGTATCTTGCTACGGTGGTGTAATGGTAGTAACAAATGCTACAGGCAAGCAGGTGAATATTGTTGACATAACGGACATTACTTCCCCGTCAATAATTTCTTCTTTTAGCGTTTCAGGCAATCCGTTGGTTGCGAAAATTACGGATGATTATATTTATATTCCGCTGTGCTGGCAAGGGCTTCTTATTATTGAACGATAAATGCAAACAGAGAATATTGGAAGATAACAACGGAGGCTGTGATTACAATTGATAGATATACTCAACACAATTCTAAAAAAATGTACTCACAGCCCTTTACCAGCCATTCTGGTTCGCGGTTATCCTCTCCGTTCTCTTTATGTTCTTTTATCTCTATGCAAAAGAACACGGATGGAAGGAGTCAATCCGGATTTGGATCAGCAAATTTAAGCTCTCATCGTATTTTCGGAGAGTTTTTCTTCTTGCGTTCTACACGACGATGATTCTATTCCGGACGCTACTCAATCGGAATATGTGGATGAATCCGCTTTCTGACGTGATGAGCGGTTGGTGGATTTATGAAACGGCTTCAGATGGGACTGTGACGTTGACCACAGAGCCAATAGAAAACCTGATGCTCTTTATTCCGTTTACTGTGTTGCTTTTGTGGGCAATAGGCGGCAATGCAGAGTTGAAGGGGAAATTTCTGAAAAATATGAAATTAACCACAGTCCTTTGGCAATCCACTAAGATTACATTCATTTTCAGCGTGTCCATTGAGTTCCTACAGCTATTTTTGCGATTGGGCACATGGCAACTTTCGGATATGTTTTACAACACGTTAGGTGGATTCATCGGCGGGCTGATATACTGGATTGGATGGAGTGTGAAGCATCGCCAAGATGGACTGCTACTCTAACTATATCATAGGAATCATGAAGAGTCATCGGCATCCAGACTATTTTGCCCTTATTACACTATCTGCACCAAAATCGTAATATTTTAATATTGACACCCCGCCCGTGGGGGGAGTAAAATGTTATTAGGGTGTAAAAGCAAAAGTGTGGAGGCTGATGAGCTATGTACGAGCAGTACAAAATTGATGTTGTAGAGTTCACTGAGGCGGTTGAATTTGCGCTTGCCAGCGGCTCTACGACGTGTGAAACCGAAGGCGACAACGAAGTTGCATTTAACACCGCCCTTGGCGACTGCTGACACAGGAGGGTTTCTATGTACAGTATTCACGAATACAACATTCACGAAATGGATTTCGTTTATTTCAGCGAGCATAGTCTTTATGTTCAGGCTCAGTTAAGCGTTGTAGATTGCGCCGATAGTACATCTTGTCCGACACAGTGCGACGAAATAGAATTCATGTCCTTCTTCGGCGACTGCTAATCGCATATGAAACTAATACGTGACGCATCGGAGATAATTGCAAAGACGCTTGGCGAGCAGGCTGTCGGGCAGGACGAGGCTGTGCGCCTGGCTTCGTGGTGCGTGGCTGTCCCTGCGGGAGACGGCGGTGTTCTTCTGCTTAATAACTTTACTAAGGAGCTTATTCTTATCGATGATGGGGACGGGCTTTCTGGCTTGCATGACCTGAAAGAGACGGACAGCGAGCTTTTCTGCTATCTTTCCCGCCACTGGTTCACAGTTCCCGTCGCTCTTGACGACAAAAATCTTGTTGATGAGGTTCGGTCGGTGGTTTCTTGCATGAACAAGCCGGAGGGCATCGTCGGGTACACCATTTTAACGACGACCGACTGCAACGCCCGTTGCTTCTATTGCTATGAGCAGGGGCTCGAACGTGTCAACATGAGCCGGCAAACTGCCCTTGACACGGCGGAGTTCATCAAAAAGACAGCCGGCAAGAAAATCAAGCTCCACTGGTTCGGCGGGGAGCCGCTTTTCAACTCTTCCGTCATCGATATTATTACAGATGAGCTGAAAAAATCCGGCATCGAGTACCATTCCACGATGACTTCCAACGGTTATCTTGTGACCGACAGCGTCGTGAAGAGAGCCGTCGAATCCTGGAATTTAAAGGGCGTCCAGATAACCCTTGACGGCACGGAGGAGATTTACAACCGGCGCAAGGCGTATATAAATCCCAAAGGAAGCGCTTTTCAGCGGGTTCTCGACAATATCGAGAAGCTTTTGCAGGCGGGAATCAGCGTCTCTGTGCGGATGAATCTCGACATGGACAACGCCGACGATTTGCACAAGCTCTGCGACCTGCTTGCGGACAGATTCTCATCTTATGAGAAGTTCGGCGCCTATGCCCACTACATTTTTGACGGAAAAACTGCGGATTCGCTTTACTACACGCTGGACGAGACCTACATTGAGCTTGAAAAGCTGAGAAGCTATCTTCGGGAGAAGGGCTTGGCTCGCCGTGGCAAGCTGGGAAATACCATCAAAACCAGCCACTGCATGGCGGACAAGGACTCTTCTGTCGTGATTTCCGAGACCGGCAAGCTCTATAAGTGCCAGCACATCACCCCCACGACCGAGAGCTTCGGCACCATCTACACCGGCGTTGAAAATCCTGATATTATCGAAAATTGGAGAAAGCGCCCCGAGGACGGCGAGATTTGCGAGAATTGCCCACTCTATGCCGACTGCGTCCGCCTTTCCTCCTGTCCCGACGACTTCGCCTTCTGCCCACAGGTCATCTATGACGAGAAACTTGAGAAGCTGAAGAGCACCATGCTCTACACCTACGAAGAATATCTCAAAACCGAGCACTCATAACTCCGACCGCCCTATTAAAACCGTATCAGAATTTTAAAAATTTCTCGCCCAGACATTTTTCTCGTAAGCTAAGAACTTTATATTGACATTTGCGGGGGGGTACTATAATAGAAGTATAAAAAATATTTCTTCAGAAGGACGATTCATGTTGATGGATGAGACGGAAAAGACGGCAAAAATGCGTGAGCAGAAGCGGAGAGACCGCAAGCGTTACTACGCCAAAACCGCAAACCGCTATCCGAAGCGAGCCTGGACTGCCGAAGAGAAGCAACTTGTCCTAGCCCACACCGTCCCCGACAGCGAACTGTCCGCAAAAATCCAGCGCTCCGTGAAGTCGATTCAGGAAGAACGCCGGAGGCTGAAGATAGAAAGCAAGTAAATTTGGAAAGGTTGAATTGCGATGTATAGTAAGTACAAAATGGATATTATAAACTATACTGAGAATCTCTTTGTAGTTGCAAGTGGAATAGGAAGTAAAGAAGTCGGCGATGATGATGAGCGTCCGGCTTAGTGAGTACGTGCAATATACGCTTCGTTCGCAAAAGATTTCAAATGCATGATAGGCTAATACCCCGGCACATTTTGTGCCGGATTTTTTGTTTCATATTTTCATACAAAGCTTGCAAAGCTCAGTTTTTATGTCTATGCTATGTTGCTTTTCGCTTCACGATATGGTACAATTAGCTATAAAATCCTGCATAAGAAAGGGAAAGCTTATGGAAAACTTAACCAGCGTGCATGAAATAATGGACGCAATCGCAACCAAACTGCGTAAGGTTGCCGGGAGGAGTCGGGGGATAATCCCTTATTCGACGACAGCTGACGGGCGGTTTGATGACACGTCAGAAAACAGTATATGTTGGTGGACAAACGGCTTCTTCGGCGGCATGATGTGGCAGATGTACCACTATACCGGCGACGGTCTTTTTCGGGAGCTTGCCGAGGACATCGAAGAAAAGCTTGACGAAAACTTCATGCTTCCGTGGGGAATGGACCACGACAGCGGCTTCAAATGGCTTCCGACAGCGGTCGCACACTGCAAAATTGACTGGAACGAGAAGTCTTTTAACCGTGGACTTATTGCGGCTGAGAATCTTGCGGGGAGATTTAATCCTTCGGGCAACTTCATCCGTGCGTGGAACGATTCGGGCGACGGCACGAGAGCCGGAACGGCGATAATCGACTGCATGATGAACCTTCCGCTTCTTTATTGGGCGTCGGACGTCACGAAAGACCCGAGATTTTCGCAGATTGCGACCCGCCACGCCGACATGGCGATGAAATATTTTATAAGGGATAACGGCTCGGTAATTCACATCGGCGTTTTCGACCCGAACTCCGGCGAATTCTTACGTTCCGAAGGCGGACAGGGCTATGGAGTGGGGAGCTCCTGGACCCGGGGGCAGGCTTGGGCGCTCTATGGCTTTACACTGAGCGCACTTTACACCGGCGAGCAAAAGTATCTCGACACTGCGAGAAGAGTTGCCGACAACTTCATCCTGCAAATGGCAAAGAGACCGGACATGGGCATCCCGATTGACTTCGACCAGCCGATGGATTGCAAGCGTGAGGACTCCTCAGCGGCGGCGATAGCGGCTTGCGGGCTTATTGAGCTCGGCAAGTCCGACGAAAAATATCATAAAGCGGCTCTGGATTTGCTCGGATTCTTAATCGAGAACCGCCTCAGCCTTGATGAAGATACTGATTATCTTCTTTCAAACTGCGCCGACAGCTTCTGGAGCAATCGCAGTCAGATGACGCTTATTTATGCCGATTACTACCTGATTGAGGCACTGCTTAAACTCATAGGCAAAGACCTGCCAATCTTTACTCCAGATAAGGAGGCTAAGATATGAAAAGATATCACTACACCGAAGCCGATTTCACAACCAAAAAGGCGGCTCAGGAGACGCTTCTCCGAATCCTGAATCCCTTGAAGCCGTTTTACAGCGACGGCTGTGCGCACCTTGAAATCGGCGCAACTTCGGCACATTATGACAACGAAACCGCACAGATGGAGGCTTTCACACGTCCACTCTGGGGACTAGCTCCCTTCTGGATGGGCGGAGGAGAAGACTCCGAATTTGAAAAAATATACCCGAAGGGCTTTGCCACGGGAAGTAATCCAGCAAATCCCGAATACTGGCACAAGTGCCACGACTTCGACCAGAAATTCGTCGAGATGGCTGGGCTTGCGTATGCAATGCTCCTGGCGCCCGAGAAGGTCTGGAATCCACTTTCCGAAGAGGAAAAGGATAATCTCACAAAATGGCTCTGGGAGATAAACGAGTATGAATGTTGCGCCTGCAACTGGCAGTGGTTTGCAGTTTTCACAAATCTTGCGCTGAAAGTGTGTGGAAGGGAATACAGCAAGGAGCGAATCGAGTCGGGTCTAAAGATGATGGAGGACTACTACGACGCCGGCGGCTGGTACCGTGACGGCAATAACGGCGACAAGGACTATTATAATCCCTACGTCATGCTCTCTTTCGGCTTGATTTACGCCATGTTCATGGAGGACGAGGAGCCGGAGCGGTGCAAAACTTTCCGCCAGAGGGCAATCCAGTTCGCACAGGACTATCAGTACTGGTTTGCGGATGACGGGGCATCCATAGCCTATGGCAGGTCGCTGACATACCGCTTTGCGCAGTGCTCCTTCTGGTCGATGGCACTTCTCAGCGGCACCGAAGTGTTGCCAATCCCCGTCCTAAAGGGAATCATCACCCGGCACCTTGAATGGTGGCTGAACCAGCCGATATTCGACAACGCCGGAATCCTCACAATCGGCTACGCCTATCCGAACCTGCAGATGTCCGAGAGCTATAACGCTCCCGGCTCGCCATACTGGGCGACGATGGCGTTCGCTTTTCTGGGACTTCCCGACGACCACCCTTACTGGATTGCGGAGCCAGCGCCCATGCCGGAGCTCGATTCTTTCAGGTATCTTAGAAACGCCGACATGCTCGTTCAGCGTGGCAAGGGTCAGGTAGTGGCGCTCGTCCCGGGACGTAAGTTTTCCGACGGACACAGTCACAGCCTCGAAAAGTATGCGAAGTTCGCCTATTCTTCAAAGTTTGGCTTCAGCATCTCCCGTTCGTCCCTGACTCTCTACGAATGTGCCCCCGACAGCACACTGACATTTGAAATTGGCGGGCTCTACTACCCGAAGAGTATAACTGTTGATTACAAAATCAGCGAAGAGGGAATTACCTGTCTCTGGTCGCCAATCTCGCAAATTCGGGTTACGACGGCAATCCGTCCGACCGAGCATGGGCATATCCGCACCCACCTGATTACAAGCGAAATCTCCTGCAAGGCTTACGACACCGGCTTTGCGGTCACAAATCCCGAAGACTGCACCGTGACTTCACTTCAAGGCGACGGAAAAGACCAGAATCTCTGGTCTGACCCGAATACGAATTTAATCGCCGCAAAGGCGTTCATCCCGATGTCAGTCTATGAAATTCACGAGGGCGAGCAAGTTATAGAAACAGAATTCTGCTATTTATAAATGGAGGACATAAAAATGGACATTCGTTATTCAGCTAATCAGCGTGATTTCAAGCGCTACACTACGGAAGAATTAAGAAACGAGTTCTTAATTCAGAACTTATATCAGGCGGACAAGGTGGTTTCCGTCTACAGCCACGTCGACAGAATGGTGACTCTCGGCTGTATGCCGGTTCACGAGACCGTCTCAATCGATAAGGATATGGACGTCTGGCACTGCTTCGGGACGGAGTACTTCCTCGAACGCCGTGAAATCGGCATCTTCAATATTGGTAATCCCGGAAAAATTACGGTCGACGGCAAAGTCTATCCTATGGGGAATAAGGACTGCCTGTATATAACTAAAGGCGCAAAGGAAGTTCTTTTTGCGAGCGATGATGCAAGCTCTCCCGCCAAATTTTACATGGTTTCCGCACCGGCGCACTGTTCCTATGAGACAAGGCTCATAAAAATCACCGACGCCGCAAAGCGCCCTCTGGGTTCGGCTGAGACCTCAAACAAGAGAGTAATCTACCAGTTCATCCACCCGTCGGTTCTTCCTACATGCCAGCTCTCTATGGGACTTACTGCATTGGAGCCGGGAAGCGTCTGGAACACGATGCCTGCGCACACTCACGAGCGCAGAATGGAGGTTTATACCTACTTTGACATCCCCGAGGGCAACGTCGTCTTCCACATGATGGGCGAGCCGACCGAGACCCGCCACATCGTCATGCAGAATGAGGAAGCGGTCATCAACCCGTCCTGGTCGATTCATGCGGGAGCAGGCACCAGTAATTACACCTTCATCTGGGCGATGGGCGGCGAAAATCAGGCATTTGACGACATGGACAACATCGCCATCACCGACCTGAGATAGGAGAATATGATGCAAGAAATATTGAAAAGCTTTTCTCTTGAAGGGAAAGTCGCCCTCGTAACCGGTGCGACCTATGGAATCGGCTTCGAGATAGCACTGGCGTATGCCCGGGCAGGCGCCCGAGTCGCCGTGAACGGTCATAACGGAGAACGCCTTGCGAAGGCTCAGGAGGAGTACCAAAGTCTCGGCGTCGACGTCAAAATCTATCTTTGCGACGTCACAAACGAGTACGACGTTGCCGAAATGGTCTCAAAAATCAAGGCGGATTTAGGAGTAATCGACATTCTCGTCAACAACGCCGGAATGATAAAGCGAATTCCGATGTGCGAAATGTCCGTTGAGGATTTTCAACAGGTTATCGACATCGACCTCACAGCGCCGTTTATCGTGTCAAAAGCCGTCCTGCCGGACATGATTGCAAAAGGTCACGGCAAGATTATCAACATCTGCTCGATGATGAGCGAGCTCGGTCGGGAGACGGTCTCCGCCTATGCGGCGGCAAAGGGCGGTCTCAAAATGCTGACGAAGAACATCGCCTCTGAGTTCGGCTCCGAGAACATCCAGTGCAACGGCATCGGTCCCGGCTATATCGCCACTCCCCAGACAGCGCCTTTAAGGGAGCCTCAACCCGACGGTTCCAAGCATCCCTTCGACCAGTTTATTTGTAGCCGCACCCCCGCCAACCGCTGGGGCACGACCGAAGACCTCATAGGACCCGCAATCTTCCTCGCCTCCGACGCCTCGAACTTCGTAAACGGGCAAATCCTCTACGTCGACGGCGGCATCCTCGGCTACATCGGTAAACAGCCGTAATCAAAAACCAGATTCGCATAACAGAGCAGTTCAGGCTGCTCTGTTTTCTTTTCCATAAATCCATATCAAAATCTTAAAAATTTCTCACTCAAACACTTTTCTCGGAAGCTAAGAACTTTATATTGACATTTGCGGGGGGTAGTAGAATATAGATAGAAATATTTATCTACCAGTATGGTATGAAAGGTTGAAATGGTATGTATATAGAGCATAGACTGGAAGAAATCTCATTTGAGGACTTAGATGTATTTACCGGCAATGAGTCTGCGTCAGTAGGAACTGGAGAGGTTAATCCGTGGAGTATACAGCCAAATCGTTCAGATTCGTAGTTTTCGGGCAAAATAGCAAGCGAATGCTATAAGTTCAGTGTTCTGTCTTTCTACTATAGCATCGTTCACAAAAATTTTACAAAGCTCACTTCTCAAACCGGTTGCATATTCTGGTGTAATCTGATATAATACAAGTGAGGAAAGAGGTTAGCACTGAATCCTCAGAAGCGGTGATTCTCCACCGTTAAGGGAGAGTTAAAGCAGGTGTTCTGCCACCTATACACCGAGTGCGGAGCTTTAAAGCGGGCGTTTCGCCGCCCATAATCAAAGTGCGAGGCTTTAAAGAGGGTGTCCCGCCACCCATATCCCAAGCGTGGAACTTTAAAGAGTTGGAGGAGGGATTTCCCTCCTCTTTTTTGAGGAGAATGTTGCATGGACGTAAAATTTGATGAATTTGGGATTTAAAATGTCAATGTCGATTATTTGAAGTATCTGCACGACTATGTTGACAGCGAAGTATATTATTCGTCCACAAAATATGAGAATAAGCCTTTTCTCGGACTTGTTGTAGGAATAGGCTCATATACATATTTTATTCCATTTACGTCTTGTAAGCCGAAACACTTGACCTGGAAAAACTTGAAACCGCCAAAGCTATGGCAATCAGTATGCACAATGACGGTGTGACGGTAGATTTGATTGCAAAATACGCTAACGTCAGTGTAGACCTCGTCAGAAAGTGGCTTGGGCTTTCGGTCGCCTGATTATTTGTAACAAAAAATAAGTAGCCCGACAGGCTCACCCGTCATAAAACAGGTCTTGAATATTTTCCGAGAACAGCGTGATTATATTCACGCTGTTCTCTCTTTTGACTGATAGTTCAGCATTTCCGATATAAAGCTTTCAGGCAGGAATCCGATTAAGTTCAGGCTAATCCTGACTTCCTGCACACGATGTCCACTGCTCTTGTCAGGTGCGCATACATACACCCTGTTCACCAAATCATTCAGAACGGTCGGTGTCAGCTCATGCAGAACCGGATATTTCTTTGCCCTGCGGATAAACTCCTCTATACTGTCAGCGTTTTCTTCCTGCTGTGAGATTTCGGCTTCCAGAGATTCAATCTTCTTTGCAATCTCAGCTTGTTCGGCTTCGTAATCTTCAGAAAGCTTGTCGAAACGGCTCTCGGTTATTTTGCCGGATACCATGTCCTCATAGATACGTTTGAATAGTCGGTCAATCTCGTCCATTCTGCGTTGCGATTGCGTGAGCTGTCTGCGTTTTGCGGTCAGCTCATTTTTGTGTTCTTCTTTGCACTTTGCACCTAGTTTTTCCCGGAATAAATCCTCATACTCGGATATGTACCAAAGCAAACGCTGTAGATACAACAGCACGCCTTCTTCAAGAACAGCGGCTCGGATGAAGTGAGTACCGCAATAGTCGGTTCCCTTTTTGCGGGAGGTTGAGCAGACGAAATAATCCTGACGTTGTGCGAAATTACTTGCTGTGCAATAGTACATCTTTCTTTCGCAATCGGCGCAATAGGCTATTCCGGAAAAGAGATTGGTTTTACCTGTCTTTGTCGGTCTGCGCTTGTTTTTGCGAAGCTCCTGCACACGCTCAAAGGTTTCTTCGTCGATGATGGCTTCCTGAGTGTTCCTGAAAATCATCCATTGCTCCGGTGGATTGTCGATGGTTTTCTTGATTTTGTACGATTGCCGGTGTGTTCTAAAATTGGCAGTGTGTCCGCAATATTCAATCCGTTCTAAAATTCCGGATACAGAGCTTCCGTTCCAATCATAGGGACTGGCAGGCAAGGCATTACGGATTTTCTGATTCTGTCTGTCCTGATAGACAGTCGGCGTTACCACCTTTCAGATTTCAGAATACGTGCGATTTGAGTAGGACCATTGCCATCCATACAGAGTGCAAAAATTCGTTTGACTACTTCTGCCGCTTCGGAATCTACCACCCACTTCTTCGGATTGTCGGGGTCTTTGACATATCCGTAAGGTGGAATCGTTGTGAGGTGTTCGCCGGATTCGCCTTTCAGTTTCAGGGAAGCCCGCACCTTCTTACTACCGTCCTTGACGTAATATTCGTTGATGATGTTCATGAACGGAGTAAAGTCGTTCTCCTGCTGATTCGAACTGTCCACACTGTTGTTGACGGCAATAAACCGGACATTGTTCTGCGGAAAAGTGACTTCGGTATACATTCCGACACCCAGATAGTTTCGCCCGATACGGCTCATATCTTTGGTGATGATTGTACCGATTTTGCCTTCTTCCACGAGGCTGATTAACCGTTGCCAATCGGGACGTTGGAAGTTTGCGCCGGAGTATCCGTCATCAACGAAATACTCAATATTGCGAAAACCATTTTCCTGAGCGTACTTGCTCAGGATGGCTTTTTGATTGACGATACTGTTGCTGTCTCCCGCCAGTTCATCGTCACGGGACAGGCGGCAATAAAGGGCTGTAATTTTGTCAGACTGCTTCATGTTGTTATCCTCCATAGTGTTGGGGCAGTCTGCCATAACGAGGTTGTTGGTCATCGTTTACACGCTCTTTTCTTCATCCATAAGCTTCATTACTTTTTCGGAAAGAGTGCATCTTCCGTCGAAGCTTCCGGTGAAACGATAGGTAGTATTTCCGGATTCCAGTCGAACTGTAATCTTCGGAAGCTCCCGCCACATCGGGACGATTGCGTAGCGTGTCCCGCAAGGTACCGGTGTCAATAGGTTCAGGCAAAATAATAGGAAAATATTTTTCCGAGTGAGGTTCTCAATATGAAGTTTGGCGAAAAGGTAAGAAAGCTCAGGAAAGAAAAGAAGATGTCACAGACGGAATTAGGAAAGCTCTGCGGGCTTTCCTTGAGGACGATTCGTAACTATGAAGTTGACGGACGTTATCCGAAACAGAGAGCAGTATATACCAAGCTGGCAGATGCATTGGGCTGTGATGTCAATTATCTTCTGTCCGAAGATGAGGAGTTTGTACTTCAGGCACAGCAGACATACGGCTACAAAGGCGCAAGGCAAGCAGAAGAATTGGTTGCTGATATATCTGCGCTTTTTGCCGGAGGAGAAATGCAGGAAGAAGAAAAGGATGCTGTAATGCGTGCTTTGCAGGAAGCCTACTGGATTGCGAAAGAGAAAAACAAAGAAAAGTATACGCCGAAGAAATACAGAAAAGACAACGAGCAAGAATAGATGATAAACCGACAGGCAAGGCAGTTCAGAACGCTACCTTGCCTGTTTTTTATGTATGAGTTTTTAAGAATAGCAAGCACAGCCGGTGTTGCCACAACCGGCGATTTTTGATTGTTGGGATAGTCCCAAACCCTGTATATTATTTGCGAAAGGTACGGCTTAATATCTTGCGTTTTTCGACAAAAAGTTTTATAATATTTAATGGGTTATTGTACATCGATTTAAAAGGTTTTGTCTTTAGACAAATGCAAAGGAGTACTGAATATGGACTCGAATCAGATAGTAAGCAGAATGAATACATACTTGCATACGTCAGCGTCTGAATTGGCTCAGTGGTTGGAAAAGCTGTTGATCCGCACTTCACCTGACTGGTGGGAAGACAGTGTCATCGGAAGTCTCAGTTATCATCAGCGTGAATTGGCAACTGAAAACGAATTTACTAAGCTGTCTGATTTCGACTTGGCGGCTCTGCTTCGTATTGCGGATAAGTCTTGGTATACTCTCAGAACTGTGGCTTATCTGCCTACGCATGAAAGAGAAGTTATCCGGGCTATGATGGGAGTCCGCAATAACTGGGCGCACTGTAGCGCAGAACTGCCCGGCAAGGACACTATTGTATCTGATTTAAGCACACTTCATGAATTCCTGACCCAGTTGGGTTGCGACGATAAGCTTCTGAATGAAATCGACCGTATGATAGACGATGTTAAATCTCCTTCTACAGTTGATTTTGCAAGTATCAATAACGACCGAACAGACGACAAAAATACAAATGCTGATTCCACCGTTCTCAGTCATGATGATATTAATATTGCTGAAAATAGTATAGTGTATCTTGTCGGCAATCCGAACGTCAAAGGAATTGTTATGTCCGTTTCCGACGTTAGCGGTACAAAAAAGTACAACGTCTTTGTTGACGGTTCCGTCAAGACGTTTTACTCAGGTCAGATTGCTCCGTTCATAAACGATGTCTCATATAATTGGGTTGATGTCAATACGTTCAGAAGCACTCTGACTGCTTACCAGATAAATAATCCGTCAGGGAGAAGTCTGTACTCTCTTAATTCTGCGAGAATCGATTTTGTTCCATACCAGTTCAGACCGGCACTGAAGCTTATACATTCGGATGAGCCGAGAATCCTTATTGCCGATAGCGTAGGTGTTGGAAAGACCATCGAAGCCGGTTTGATTATTAAAGAGCTACAAGCGAGACACGACCTTGAAAAAGTCTTAATCATATGCCCCAAGCCTCTTGTTGCAGAAAGAAAATGGGAGCTTGAAATGAAACGATTTGATGAAGATTTCATTCCCGTGGATGGTGCAACACTAAGGCAGGTTATATCGGACACAGACAGGGACGGAGAATGGTCGATAAGATATAACAAAGCTATAATTCCATACTCTATTCTTGACGGTCGTACTTACAACGGCGAACATTGCAAAAAATCAAAATCATTCGGTTTAAAAGACCTTGACCCGGCGCCGCATTTTGACCTCGTCATTGTGGATGAGGCTCATCATATACGCAACGGTAGCATGGAAAAAGAGAAAGCGTATGAGTATAAGTGCGTAAAGTATTTCTGTGACCATGCGGATGCTGTTGTTATGCTGACAGCTACACCGCTTCAGACAAGTGATGATGACTTGTATACACTTTTGAATGTTCTCCGTCCGGATGTTGTCATAGACAAAGCCACATTCAGCATGATGTCACGCCCGAACGCTAATATTTCCCGCTGTTCAAAAATCATGCGAAAAGCCGGGGATAACTGGCAACAAAACGCCTTGGATGAATTGGAAGAACTTCTGGATACTCAGTGGGGCGAAAATGTCATCGCTACCAATCCCGCATATATTTCCGCAGTCAAGACTTTGCGTCAGGACAAAATCTCAAGAGAAGAACGTGTAGAGCTTATATCCAAAGTTGAAAGTCTCAACAGCTTCAGCACTATGCTTAACCGAACACGTCGCAAGGATATTCAGGATTTCTGCATTCGTCGTCCCTATACACTTTCTGTGAACTTTACGCCCGAACAGCAGGAGCTTCATGACGAATTGCTGAGATTTGAACACAATGCACTGTTACATTTACACGGCTCTGCTCGTTCCGTGCCGTTTATGATGTCCACAATCAAGAGACAAGCCGCAAGCTGTATTTTCGGCCTTGCTCCTCACATAAGGGACATAGTAGACCGTCGATTTGCACAGATAGACGATGACCCTGATACCGAATATGAAGCACTCTCGTTTGACAGTAAAGATTACGGCACACTCAAGGAACTGTCGGAGAGACTTCTTCAGATGGCGGATAACCTCTCTGACGACGACCCCAAGTTTGACCTTATGATGTCTACAATTCAGGAAAAGCAAAAACAGGAAAACAACAAGATTATAATCTTCAGCACTTTCAGATATACCCTCAGCTATCTTTGCAAGAAGTTAGCTTCTTCAGGACTGCGTGTTGCACAAATTGACGGCAGCGTCAAGGATGACGTTCGCTGTGAATTGCGTGACAGGTTCCAGCTCCCGAAAGAAGATAAAGATGCTATTGACATTCTGCTCTTTACGGAAGTAGGCTCGGAGGGTCTCGACTATCAGTTCTGCGATATGATGATAAATTACGACCTGCCTTGGAATCCGATGCGAATTGAACAGCGTATAGGTCGTATCGACAGGCGAGGTCAACAAAGTGAGGCTGTCAGCATTTACAACATGGTAACCGAGGGAACTGTTGATGCGGATATTTATTATCGATGCCTCATGAGAATCGGTGTGTTTGAAAACAGCATCGGCGAGTGTGAAAAGATACTCGGAGATATTGCTACTCAGTTAGATCAGATAGCTACAGACTCAAGCCTTACAGAACAGGAACGCAGAACTAAAATTGAACAGATGACGGATAACGAAGTCCGTAACATTCAAGAACTCAACAAGTTAGAGGAAGAAGAAAAGGAGCTATTTGGTTTCGATTTGTCAGAATACACAACGGCACAGGAGATAAGAAATGCAGAAAACCCGTGGTTGACTCAAAGTTATCTTCAGATAATGATTGAACAGTATTTGTCCGAGAAAACCGGGCAGAATTCTTCTTTCTTCGGCGAGGGCGCAGTTAAGCAATTAAGACTTTCTGCGGAAGCCAGAGCTGTTTTGCGTGAGGACCTTAAAAAGCTTTCGGAAAGCAAGAACACTGTCAGAAGAAGCTGGGATATGTACCTTAAGGGTAGCAATCAGTATCATGCAATCACTTTTGATTCCGATGCCGCCGAGCATAATAAAGACGCCTTCTTTATCACGGCAATGCACCCGTTGGCAAAACAGGCGGCGGCTTACTACAAGACAGGCGAGCAATCATACATACATTTGCAATATACCAGCGACAACCTCCCTGCGGGCAAATACTACTTCTCTGTTTATGCGTGGAGCTATGTTGGTCTGAATCCCCATTTTAAATTGGTTGTTGTATGCGATGATGATTCCATTGCAAAAGAGCTTCCGGATATTCTTCAGGAGGCTCAGAACTGCACAAATAAGTTGAAAGTTCAGCCCTCCGACTGGGATTTGCTTGAGCAAAAGCACATTTCGCTTTGGACAAGTGCAAAAAGCGAAGCTCTGAAAGATGCTCAGAATCTATCAAAATACAAAATCGAGAGTCTGACGAACAACTTCATGGCAAGGC